>Ga0105250_10000013_pt1 | contig 271050 bp, 235 predicted proteins | sample KBSS54metaG_FD_80425 | JGI IMG/M metagenome (GOLD analysis project Ga0105250, IMG submission 80425) | Switchgrass rhizosphere microbial communities from Kellogg Biological Station, Michigan, USA - KBS S5-4 metaG | ecosystem: Host-associated > Plants > Roots > Rhizosphere > Soil | place...
GGTGGAGATTGGATAAATAGGAATACGGTGCTGGTTGGCGATGCGCATCACCTGGCGCACTTCGTCCACCGTGGCCGGCGCGACGGCCGCAGATACCCAGCGCTCTTCGGGTTCACCGAAGAACGGTGAGTAAGCATCTTTATAGAGCGCGGTGTCTTCTTCGCTGGTAAACACCCACGATTTACCCACCGCAGCTTCGAAGCTGCGCAACGCCTCGTTGAAGACCTTCGTCGTGACGTTCGGCGGTACTCGCATGGATCTATGCTCGATGGGGCAATGCAATCAACCACGAAACGAGCGTATCGTTCAAACGCTGTTCGCGCGCGACGTTCTGCGCGATGGTCGTCGTTGTGAATAAGCGCGGCGTGCTCGGAAAGGTGAGTAAGGCATCAGCCACGGTGGCAGGCCATGCAGTTGTTGTCTTGCAGCCATAGTCCATGCAGCTGACGACCTCTGAAGGGCCGTATATCGAATGCTCGATGACTTCATGGTTGCGCATGCGGTGTTCCGCGCGCGTAACGACGCGCATGCCGTGGTCCCGCGCAAGCTGCTCGAGGCAGAACAGAGCCTCCGGCGTAGTCAGGCCCGCAATTGCGAGCGGGGTGTGACGCCAGCGAGGCTCGAGATCATGAAACCACAACGAGGTGATATCGCTGGAGCCGACGTGGACATTCGCGCCGCGGGCGGCCGCATGCTGGGCGAATGCCGTGCTCAGCTCGAAGTTTTCGTCGGCGATAATTTTATACAGAGGCAGGATCGACGCCTGACCGAACGTGAAGTTGGGCAGCATCATTGAGCTCGCGGCAACCACAGACGTCGTGCGGCAGAAGTCTCGGCGGGTCAGCATCTAGATACCTCGACTTCGCAGTTAGAGCGGTGCGCGCACATCCAGATTTTCGAGAATCGTGACTTCGATCGGTTGTGCGAGTAGGGGCATGATGTTGGCACGATACTCGAGATAGTGCTTGGTCGCACGATGCGCCTCCAACGCTACCGTGTCGCGATAACGTTCCAACAACACATAGATCCGTTGGTCCGCAACGGTGGATTGAAACAGATCGTACCGCTCGCAGCCGGGCTCCTGCCGCGTGTCGCGAACCATACCGCGCAGGATACGTTCCACTGCCTCGGCGCTGCCGTCCTTGGGGAAAAAGCGAACCACCACCAGATTAGCCATAGCTTAAGACCTCCCGTAGATGGCCCATGATTGCAGGAACCATCCTGCTGCCACCTATCGCCTCGATAGGTCACATGCGCGATGTCGAAAGTAAGGTTACGTCATGGCGCTCAGCGCCGTGAGTCACCGATTCGCAGCACAGGATTAGAAGCATGATCGAAAACGCTGAACAGGCTGGCATGAGCACGCAACGATTGAATCATTTGCGCGCTGTGATGCATTCCGACATCGACGCGGGCAAGTATTTCGGCGCCGTGATCATGATTGCGCGCCGCGGCCACGTGGTGCTGCACGAGGCGGTCGGTTACCGCGATGTGGAAACCAAGACGGCTATGCAGAAAGACGCGGTCTTCAGCATTTTTTCCGTATCCAAATCCTTCACCGGCGTGCTCACGCTGCAGGCGATCGAGCGCGGTCAGTTTGCGCTCACGACGAAAGTATCGGAGATCATCCCAGAGTTCTCCGGTGGCGTTCGCGAGAACATCACCTTCTACCACCTGTTGACCCACACATCCGGATTGCCGGTGATGTTTCAGCCCGACCCCAACATGTATATCGATCGCTTGGATGAGACCATCGACATCATCTGCAAGAAAGTCCATTCCGAAGCGATGCCGGGCGAGGTTGCGACGTATGCGCCCATGGTCGCTCATGCATTGATGGGAGAAGCGATACGGCGCACGGACGCGAAAGGGCGCCGCTTCCGCGACATCATGCAGGAGGAACTGCTGGACCCACTCAAAATGACGAGCACGGCGGTCGGATTGCGCGCCGATTTACGGGCACGTCACATCAAGCCGCAGTGGCTGTTCGACAAGGGCGCATTGCGACACCTTGGCCACAGCAACTACGGCACCGACGGCGCGTTCGAAGAGGAGGACGCTGAAATGCCATGGGTGGGCATCGCATCCACGGCGGACGGTGTATTTCGACTCGCAGAGATGTTGCGCCGGGGTGGCGAGCTTGATGGCGAACGCATCCTGTCACCGGTTACGGTGCAGCAGATGCTGATCAATCGCACGGGTCTGAAGATCAACCAGCTGTACGGCAAGAATGCCATCGCGCGCAACTGGGAACCCGCACCCGCGTATCTCGGCCTCGGCGTCGGTTTGCGGGGCGACGCGATTTGCCATCACCAGTTCGGCACATTTACTTCGCCCACGACGTTCGGGCAGCACGGGCAGGGCAGCATGCTGTATTGGGTTGATCCCGTGAGAGAAGTGACGTTTGTCTGCTTGTCGCACGGCGTGCTTCCCGAAGGTGCGAACGTCGAACGCTTCCAAAAGTACTCGGATATCACGATCACGGCCGTGATCTAGGCGCGCTGGCGGTCGGATGATTTACTTCATGAGCCCAAATTGCCGGGCTCGCTGTGCCGCGAGAAAACGGTCGCGCACACCGACTTTGTCGAAGATCTGCTGCAGATACCATTTCACCGAGCCCTCGGTGAGTCCGAGCTTATCGCCAATCTGCTGATTCGGCATGCCGGTTGCTGCGAGCTTGAGGATCTGGAGCTCACGCGATGACATTTTGCCGCAAGGTGCCGCAGCCTTGTCCTGCTGCTCATGGCCGCTTGCCGGGGGCATCTTGAACTCGCGCGCAAACGCGTCCATGAGCTGCTGTATGAACGGCTCATTCGGGTCGCGCACTCGATTCTGCACGCTCGCGATCTGAGCCAGCAGCTGACCAATGGGTTCTCCCTCATCAAGGAAGGGTCGCAATAGATACGGCTCGCTAGCTTTGGCGATGGCTTGTGACAACGCACGCTGCGCCGCAAGTCGATCGCCTGACAACAACAACAGTTGCGCGATCAGAAGATCCCAGCGGACCAACTCGTACACCGCGTTCGCGTTGGCCACGATGCCGCGCCACATGCGCGCAACGCGCAGTGCATCGGTGATCCGGTCATTTGCAGCCGCGACGCGGCACCACATGTTCGCAATGCTTGCATCGAGTCGCCTGGTGCCCCTATTGCCGTGCTGTGCTTCCGCATATTTGGGCTTGTACAAGCCCGTCGAGCGTGCGAGTTTGGTTGCATCTTCGGGGTAGCCACTACGCAGCAGCAAGATCACGTGCTCGACCGCCATGCTAATTTCAAGACGACTGAGGTCATGCTCGATGGCGAAACTTGTTCCATGCTCGAGCACTCGCAAGGCGCCTGCGCGATCACCACTCAAGCTGAGCAGCCGCGCCTGCAGCGACCAGCCGATGACGAGCTGATCCACGAAACCGATGGTATTGGCAGGCAAATAACGCTCCAACAGATCCGCTGCCAATTGCGTTTCGTTGCGTTCGTAATGGACTTGACTGAGTGGGATGGCGGCCACAGCGCCGAGCGGTGCCCCGCGTCCTGCCAACTCTTCTGCAATTTGCAATCCATGTGAAAGTATTGCGAGCGCCTTCTCGGTGCGTCCGGCGAGCAGATACGAAGGGCCGCTGATAGCGGCCTGAAACACGACGTTGTAGTGAACGTCCGCGCTCTCGATGGCGGCGCGCGCGAGCTCAGCAAGACGATCGACGCGTGCTAGATTGTATTGTTCGCGTTCCGCAAATTGCCGCGAGTTGTAGAAGCTCGCGAGTATGTATGGATCATTCAGGGAGTGGATTTCGGTTTCGAGCGCCAGGCATTTTCGATGTAGCGTCTCGATGTCGTAGGTAGCATGAGCCAGTTGGCCTTCGCGGTGTTGAATCAGGCACTTCAGTCGGCGAAGCTCCTCTGCGGCACACTTGCCGCTCAGCTCCATCTCTTCCAGCCGAGCCTGACTGACCGCAAGCAGATTGCGCGCTTCGCTGACGTGCCACTGCATGCAGAGACGCCACGCCACCGCCAGCATGATGCGCGGGTGCAGGCTCTGAATGTGCGGCGGAATGCGGGCCGCAAGCCGCTGGAACACCTCTTGCTGTCCCGCGCGCCACATCGCATCGCAGCTCACTTCCAGTATTTCCGCGGCGCGCAGCGGATTGCTGGCTCGCATTGCGTACTCGAATCCTTCGATGTGGTAGCCGGCTTCGACGAGCCAATCGGCAGCTGCCAACAATATGCGGTTGCGCTCTCCGGGCAACGCATCGTCCAGCTCGCGCGCGAGGTATTCCGCGAACAGATGATGGTATCGATACCACGTACGCGTCTGATCGAGCGGTACGATGAACAGTCCGGTGCGCTCGCATTCATCAAGCAACCGTCGACTGCCGGTCATTTGCAGCACGCGATCGCACAGGGCGGGGCAGAAGCGATCCAGCAGCGAGGTGCGCAGCAAGAAATCGCGCAGCTCCGGGCTTTGTCGCTGTAGCACGTCTTCTGCGAAAAAATCGGCAATCTGTCGGCGCTCACCCGTTGGTTGCTCGAGCAAACGCGCCTGATCGGGATAGTCCCGCAACGACAAGCTGAGCAGCTTGATACCTACGATCCAACCTTCGGTACGCTCCTGTAGTAATCGGACTTGTTGATCCGAGAGATTGGCGTGACCTTCGGTCTCGAGAAACGTGGCCGCTTCTTCCGCTAGAAATCGCAAATCGTCCGCTCCGAGTTCGAACACGTGACCCAGTGCGCGCGCGCGTCCAAGCGGAATGCCGATGTCTTCTCGGGTCGCCATGACGATGTGGAAATTCGGTGGCGCGGCTTCGAGCAACAATTGCAGGCAGTTGAGTGCTTCACTCTTGCGCAAATGATGTGCATCGTCGATGCACAACACGCACTTTTGACGAGTTTCCAGCAGGTGATTGGCAACTGCTTTGACCAGCACCTGCCACGAATAGTATTTCTCGTGCGTCAACGTATGCTTAACGCGGGGTTCGACCGGTATCGCAGCTTCTTCGAACGCCTGCACTAGACAATCGACGAATGCGTTCGGCTCGAGATCGGTCGGCTCCACCGAGAACCAAGCCGCCCGCGTGCCTTGCTCGGTCAACCAATGTGCCCACTGTTGCATCAGAATGGATTTGCCGTAACCGGCTGGCGCTTGGATCACGCTGAGACGAGCGTCCTGTTGAGCTTGCAGGCGTTTCATCAACCGGTCACGGTCGATGAGGCCGCGTGCGTGACGCGGCATCCGCAATTTGATGCGGCTATAGGTTTTGAAGCTGTCGCGTGTCGATGTCGGGCGGGTGGGCATCACGGTAATTTGCACCCTGTTCTCAGAATTCACAAGAAGCGCGATCTGCTATTTACATGTGCCGCATGCCACTATGCGCTGCAACGAAGAACCCGCTATTCGGGGAATACGATGGTTCGATTGCCGTTCAGAATGATGCGATCTTCTATGTGATAGCGCACCGCGCGCGCAAGCACGCGCCGCTCGATGTCGCGGCCTTTGCGGGCAAGATCCTGTGGCGTGTCGCGGTGACTGATGCGTTCGACATCCTGTTCGATGATGGGCCCCTCATCCAAATCGGCCGTTACATAGTGCGCTGTCGCCCCGATGATCTTTACTCCGCGAGCATGGGCCTGGTGGTAAGGCTTTGCTCCTTTGAACCCTGGCAGGAAGCTGTGGTGGATATTGATGCACCGTCCCTCGAGCTTCCGTGAGAACTCGTTGGAGAGGATTTGCATGTAGCGAGCTAGGACCACCAGCTCGGTCTCTGTTTCTTGAATGAGCTGGGCGATCTGGGCTTCCTGCTGTGATTTCGCCTCCGGCGATACCGGCAGATAGTGGAAGGGGACGTCGCCGAGTTGCAGGTGCTCGTAGGTATCACGCGGATGGTTGGAGACGACGCCGACCACGTTCATTGCTAATTCGCCGGAGCGCCAGCGATACAGCAGATCCGCGAGACAATGATCGAACTTGGATGCCAGCAACAACACGCGGCGCTCGCGCTCACGGTGCTCGATCGACCACTTCATCTGAAAGCGCCTGGCGACCAGCTCGAAGGAACCGCGGATTGCCGCGAGCGAGGGTGCGTTGTCGGCCGCAGTGAAAACGACACGTGAGAAGAACAGTTCGGATTGAGTGTCGTCGAACTGCTGTGCATCGACAATGTCGAAGCCGCTATCGAACAATACGCCCGAAACGGCAGCGACGATTCCGGGTCGATTGGGGCAGATGAGTCGCAGGACGAATGTATCCGATGGCATAAGAGACCATTTTTCTAACTGTGACGATCGATATCACGAACAGTAGCATCGGCATCACGATCGTTGACCTATCGCCAGGGTAGGTTGCATTCGGTGCCTTACTCGGTTCCACGTACGCTCACTGCCAAGTAAAGACAATGTGTTCATCTGGAGCGACTTGGCGCAAATGCCGCTCCAGAACATCTTTCATTCTGGACAGGGACGTTTCATCGGCGCCATCAAGCTCGAATTCCAAAGACGTGTCCGCCGCTACCACCCCGCAATTACCGTGTGGAAAGGCGATCCGTGCAGAGCCATCGCGCAACTCTATGACGAGTTTGTGAGCGAGATGTTTGCATAACCGAGACAGATATCGATTGGGAGTGGAGATGGTCACGCTCGCGACTGAGTGCAGCATGGTGGAAGCCCTGCCTATAAGTGAAGGTGTGATGAAGAAAACGAATGAAGATGTGGTAATAGGCAATGCCGACTGGGTGGTCAACTATCTCCGCGATAGCGCCGCCAACCGCAGAGATAGGTCCTTTTCCCGGGTACCTTGTCAGGATCGCCTGCAAAGAAACCTAGATAGAGCCGCCTTCAAATGAATTCGCACGGGTCGAGTGTTTCGCCGCAGGGTTTGTGTGCCGAGCGATTGCAATATCTCAAGGAGGCTATCGCCGGTGATATCGCGCGCAAGCGTTATACGGGCGCCGTGGTGCTGGTTGCGCGCCAAGGTAAAGTGGGTTTGCACGAAGCGATCGGGCATGCGCGCAGAGACAATCCGGATCCCTTGCGCCAAGATGCCGTGTTCAATCTGCTGTCGCTCACCAAAGGGTTCACCAACGTTCTGGTGTTCCGAGCGATTGAGCGCGGCCAGCTCGCACTCACCACCAAAGTATCGTCGGTGATTCCGGAATTCGGCGGGCGACCTCGTGAGCTCATCACAGTCGCGGATTTGCTGACGCACTTCACGGGATTGCCGGGCGTGTTCACTCCGCGTCCGGGGATGTGTATCGATCGCCTGGATGAAGTGATCGAAGCGATTTGCAAATTCGTTCACGCGACGGAGATGCCTGGCGTACGCGTTGACTATTCGCCCATGGTTGCTCATGCATTGTTAGGCGAAATGGTGCGCCGTTCGGATCCCGCAGGTCGCTCGTTCCGCAACATCATGACCGAAGACGTGCTGGTGCCGTTGGGTCTCAAGGACACCGCAGTCGGAGTGCGTGGCGATCTGAAGACACGCCACGTTGTACCGGAGTTTCCTGCGATGTTTCCGGCAACACATCCAGGCCACGGCAATCTCGGTCCGCACAGCGCGCTGTTGCAAGAAGACTCGGAGATGCCGTGGGTCGGCATGGTCTCGACGGCATACGACGTGTTTCGATTTGCGGAGATGCTGCGCCGCTGCGGCGAGCTTGACGGCCATCGCATCGTTGGGCCGAGGATCTTGGAAGTTGCTACGCGCAACTGGACTGGCGAGCAGCCGAATCAGCTGTACAAGGGAATCGCTCTAGCGCGCGGCTGGAAGCCGTTCCCTGCGTACCTCGGCTTTGGTTTCACGCTGCGTGGTGATGTGATCTGCCAACATCAGTTCGGCACACTGACATCGTCGCGCACGTTCGGCAGCCACGGCGCCGGCAGCACTTTGTTTTGGGTGGATCCTGAGGTGGACATGACATTCGTCTGTCTGACCGCAGGCCTGCTCGATGAGGGCGACAATATCGAGCGGTTCCAGCGCTTATCCGATATAGCAAGGTCCGCAGCACTTTAGCTGGAGACTAGACGGTCGATGAAAGAGCTCAACGGCAAGACTGCGTTCATCACCGGCGGCGCGAGTGGCTTGGGTTTGGGCATCGGGGAAGCACTTCTCGATGCCGGCATGCGAGTCGTCGTGACCGATTTCATGCCGCAGCATCTCGACGAGGCGAAAGCTCGCCTGCGTTCATACGGCGATAAGGTGCGCTTCATCAGCCTCGATGTACGTGACCGTGCAGCTTTTGCCGCCGCCGCGGATGAAGCCGAGCAGATGTTCGGCAAGGTCCATGTCGTTTGTAACAATGCCGGTGTGGGATCCGACACGCCCATGCTGGATGCACCGGCGGCCGAATGGGATCGGCTGTTCGGAGTAAACGTGGGCGGCGTCATCAACGGCATCCTGACATTCGTGCCTCGCCTGCGGGTGCTGGGTGAGCCGGGGCACATCGTGAATACCGCTTCGATGGCCGCGATCATCCCGTTGGCGCAGACCGGCATCTATACAGGGACCAAGTACGCCATTCGCGGCATCTCCGATGCCCTGCGGTTGAACCTCGCGCCGCATGGCATCGGTGTTTCGACTCTGTGTCCCGGGCTCGTCAACTCACGCATATTCGATGTAGGTCGCTATCGTCCCGCTAATCTGCCGACGCAAGCTGCAGCAGCACCGAGTCTCGGCGAGGAGATGTTGAAACAACTGGCGAGTGTGGCGATGGATCCGCTCGAAGTAGGTCGGCGCGTCGTCGCCGGCATTCGTGACAACCGCGCCTACATCATCACCCATGCGGAATTTTTAGACGAAGCGCGCGAAGAGTTCGACGCAGTGCTGGCGGCCTTTCCGCGCGATGAAGCCATCGATCCTGCTCGCTTGTCTTTCGAACGCCAAGGGCGTGCCGCGCGCGATCAGTTGCGGGCTGCAGCTGCAGCCAACACTATGGGTAGCTGAGATCTCAGGTGGATGTGCCGAGGTCGACGCGGCGATTGTCCTTTTTGTACGGCGCCGGTGCGACCGTCGCACGAATCTTCTTTTGCCGCGTGCCGGGGTTGCCCCACAGCACGAATACTTGTGTGCCGGGTGTGAGATGAGCCGTGTCGATGAAGGCGAGCGTGAGGATCTTACGGAAATAGAGGCTGTAGCCCGGAACCGAGGAGATGCCGATGATGCGGCCGTCGGCATCGAGCACGGCGTCAGCCCACGCGATCCAGCGTTCCTGATGGGGAATGTCCATGAATTCATACGGCGTGTCTTGTTCGAATAGTGAAGCGTAAATGTCGATCATGTCCGCGCTGTTGAATTCGAGAGTGACGCGCCCGCGCCGCGGATTCGGCGCCTCCTTTTCAAGTGCGGCGCGACCCGTGAATTCGTGATCGAATTTCACACTCTTTCCCCATCCGAGTTCGAACGGCGATAAAAGATAATCGGCAATGTCCTTGCCTTCGAAGCTGCCGCGCAGCGCGGGCCTGAAGGAACCGAGATCGAAGTATTTTTGCGTATGCTCGGCGTAGCCCTGAGTCTCGGGGCCGAATACATCTTTCAGGAAGTGCCAGAACCCGGTCGGAAACGCCGCTTCCAGATGATTGATCATTGCCGTACGGCGCCCGAGCCGCCGGATGCCGTGTTTGGCGCCCACCGCGAGGATCGCGTCATAGACCGCAGTGGCATCCGTGCTCCAGCCGTGCAACTCAAACCCGATCTCGCCCGCCATGCCCTGGCGCAACGCATACACTTCCTTGCCCGCGATCGTGATCTTGCGAAAGTGCATGAAGCGGATATCGCTGAGGCTCTCGCCTGCCGCTGCTTCGCATACTGCGAGCGCGTTGGGTCCAGATACTTGGAACTGAAAGGTAAGCGTGGAGATTTGTTTCCAGGATGCGTTGTATCCGCCGCGGTCCAACAAGTAGCTGCACCACATTGCCGGGCTTGATTGCGTGCGGAATGTGTCGTCGGACATGCGCATCAACACACCTTCCGCCACGACCTTGCCGCGCGATGTGCACTGTACGATGTGCTTTGCCTGCCCGATGTCGAACTTGGCGAAGCTGTTGACACTCGTATCCGAGAACAGCTTCAGCGCTTCGGGCCCGCTGATCTCGATGTCGGTGAGAAACGACCAATCGCCTATGTAGCAGGTGTTCTTCCATGACATCTGTTCGTCTTGCCAGCCGCTGTATTCGGGCCCACCCCAGCCGAGGTTATAGCCTGGCTCGACGTTACGCAGGAAATTGATCACTTCTCTCGACATGATTGAATCCTTTTCTGCAAATGTTCTAGTTGCGCAGAGTAAGTTGCAGCACTACCGTGCGCGGGGAGCTCACGGTGCCGGCAAGATCGGCTCCTCCCGTTGGGCCGTTCGTTCCAGTGCCGAAGCCCGTGAACGATTGGCCACCCAAGCTGAGGTGTGTTCTACCATTCGAAAATCCGTATGGCATGCATCGCAAATAGAATGAGTTCTGTTGGAGATTCTTGCATCCGGTGACGCAACTCCACCTATCCGCACGATAGGCTCGCCTCTGTGGCGTGCTTGATACTCTGAACTCACCCAGCGGACAGTATGGACGATGCTCGTTTATGCATTCACCAGCTACGTTGTGGCGCTGACGAAGAAGTCGCCCGAGCTGGCCCTTATGCACTTTGAATCAAAATACGAGAGATGCGCGCTGTCGGGTACGCGCTGCCCGATAGAGGAGAGTCCGAAATGAGCAATCGATTTACAGGCAAAGTGGTCATCGTGACGGGCGGCGGCGGAGGCATGGGCCGCGCCACATCGCTCGCATTTGCGCGTGAGGGTGCTCAGGTTCTGGTCGCCGATCTCAGCGAGGATGCCGCGAAGGAAACAGTGGCGCAGCTGCGGGCGAACGGCGGCGTGGGAGAAGCTGTGGCCGTCGATGTGAGCTCGGAAAAATCGGTACAGGCGATGGTGGCTCGCGCGATCTCGAGGTTCGGCAGACTCGACATCGCATTCAACAACGCAGGCATTCACATCATCGGAACGCCGCTCGCCGAGCTCGACGAAACGGCGTGGGACAGGGTGATCAACACGAATCTCAAAGGCGTCTTCTTGTGCATGAAGCATGAGATTCCCGAGATGATCAAAGCGGGCGGCGGTGCGATCATCAACACCTCTTCGATCGGCGGTGTCGTCGCAACTCCCGGCATCGCCGCTTACGCCGCCTCCAAGCACGGCGTGGTCGGCATCACGCGTGCGGCGGCGCTCGATTACATCTCGAAAGGTATCCGCATCAACTGCGTGCTGCCGGGCGCAACATACACGTCGATGCTGAAAGACTGGCTGCAAGACCCGGCAGCAGCGGAAGGCATCAAGAAGCAGCATCCGATCGGCCGATGGGCAGAACCCAGTGAGATCGCGAGTGCAGTACTGTTTCTCGCATCCAATGAGGCCTCGTTCATCGTCGGGCATCCGTTGCTGGTCGACGGCGGTATCACTGCAACCTAAGCGAAGAGAAGACGATTAACGTTGAGAGAGGTTTACACGCTATGACGCTTCCGCAGCTCCCAGATCTTCGGGGACTTCCGTACTACAACGAGGCGGCCACGTACTGGGTCTACGCCAATCGACTCTGGGCCTGGGAATTCGCGGGCTGGAAGACCGAGAGCATGTCGTGGAAGACGGGCTGCTATATCCACGGCGGCTTGTCCGACAATCAAATTAATTTCAGTGGTCCGGATGTCATTCCGTTCTTCGAGTCACTGTGCGTCAACAGCTTCAAGAAGTTCTCGATCGGCGCAATGAAACACGCGGTCATGTGTACGCCGAATGGCCTCATTGCGACGCACGGAATTCTGCAACGCAATGACGAACAAGACCTGCGCTTCTACGCCGGAGGGCCCTGGCCCGCGTTTCACGCGCTCAGTTCGAAGTTTCGCGTCAACGTGGAGTTCCCGCGATGCTATCTCTTTCAAGTGGCTGGACCGACTTCACTGCAGACGCTCGAACGCGCGGCCGACGAAAGTCTTGGCGATATTCGCTTCCTTCGATTCCGACCCGCAACAATCGCCGGCAAGAAAGTCGAAATCGGTCGCATCGGCATGTCAGGGAATCTGGCTTACGAAGTGCGCGGGCCGATAGAAGAAGGAGCGGAAGTCTATGACGCTATCTTTCGCGCAGGCCAAGGTCTTGGAATTCAAAGGCTCGGCTGGCGCACTTATCTGGTCAACCATGTGGAAGGTGGCTTCCCGCAAATTTTTTGGACATTTTTCCCGGCGATGCTCGAATACCCGGGCTACACCGCGTTCTCGGGCAACAACTTCCCGCGGCACAGTGTCACGGGCAGCGTCGACCCTGCGGATATGCGAGCGCGGTATAGGACGCCGATAGAAGTAGGCTGGTCCTCTACCGTGCGACTGGATCATGAATTCATGGGCCGCGGTCCCATCGAGAAGGAACTGGCGAATCCTTCACGCACCGTGGCAACTCTGCGCTGGAATCCGGACGATGTGGTCGACATCTACCGTTCTTTGTTGCAACCCGGAGAAGAATTCAAAACGTTGGATCTGCCCACTTCGCCGGCTTGGAGTACGAACGGCTGGCTGGCGCACGCGGATCATCTCGTCAAGAACGATAAACGCGTGGGCTACTCCTCCGGCACCGTTTACAGCTACTTCTTCCGCGAGGTTATTTCGATGGCCTGTATCGACGTCGAGCAGGCCACCATCGGAAATGAAGTGATCATCGAATGGGGCGACCACGGCAAGCGCATAAAAAAGGTGCGGGCAACGGTTGAACGCTTTCCGTACTTGACTGAAGGTCGTAACGACAAAGTGGATACGAGTCAGCAGGGGTGAGGGCGCTACAGCAAATGGCCATAGTTTCTCGGCAGGGTGACAGTATTGGAAGGCCGTCAATTTAACGAAAAGGTTCAAATTCATTCGTTCCGACAATTGGCCATGCAGCGACGACGGCACTGTACTACGCTAAAAATATAACATAATATACATTATGCGAAGTGATGGTGTAATGGCTATTTAGAAAGGTCGTGTTCTAGCTAGATACAGATGTCGTGTTCCGGACGTATGACCAGGCTCTTTCCGATATCCATCGGTAGCTTGGAGATGCGCACATGGAGCTAACACGACACATGCGTGATCTTGAACGCTGTCGGCCTGTGGACTCCACGCAAGCTCAGACCACCGAAGATTCAACAGCCACGGCTGCGCCGTGCTTGCATCGGCGAGCTCATACAGATCGATGGTTGTGAGCATCACTGGTTCGAAGATCGCGGGCCAGCATGTACTGCATTGGTTTACATCGATGATGCAACCGGCCGTCTATAAATCCAGGATCGAGGAAGAAGGCGCCACAAAGCGGACATTTCAACTTAGCCAGCAGGCGGAAATCTCAACTTGGCTCAAGCAAACACATGGGGATTCAAATGAAGCAAACCAAGCTGCTGATGATGAATGGCCGGGACGGTGGCACAACTTCCACTGCTGCGCTGTACAAAAGCCTTACCGGCGTGGCGCTGTTGCTTGCTTCCGGGCCGCTGAAAATCGTCAGTGGCTGTATCAAAAGGGGGACGTATGAAACGGTTACGAATCCATGGGGTGATTTTTAAGCCGCGCCGTTACTGACTGAAGACAAAATGCGCAACGCCTCATTGACTCAGATGCCGCGAATTGGGCGAACTTAATGCAAGTGAGTCATTCGCGGTTAACGTTGTACGTAGCAGATTAACTTTTATCCGATGGCACGCTTCATCCGGCGTTTGGGACGCTCATGAAGATCTTTCGAAACATTGAAGACTTTCCGATTGGGACATCGCACTTTGGTGGATTAACCCACCTGGATGGCTGAGCAGTCGGCGACGATGCGATGTGGCAGGCAGCATTCGTTCCGGGCGCGTCATTGAAGTGCTCCTAGATAACAAGCAGCGTGAATTGGTTGGTCAAGAATACGAGCCGCTTGTTTCTTCGGATCGATGTACTTGACGCGACGTAGCGGAACGGGAAAGCTTTGTGAGAGTAGAAGCCACTTGAGATTACCGTTTTGATCGCAGATCAGGCCGGTCGCTTGATTCGCCGGATGCGAATAACATGGCTGCTGATCAAGCTGCACCACCACCGGCCGCTCGGCCAACTCCAACAGACTAAAACCCTGGAGCACTGATAGATGTTCAAACCCGCATTTGGCCCGTTTCACCAAGTTGCATGGATTACCAACGATATGGACCGCAGCCTTGCCCTGTACCGCGATGTGTATGGCATCCCATCTTTCTTCGTAATGGATCAGGAATTTGATGCGCGAGTAGGCACTGCACACGGCAAAATGAAACTGCGCATCGCCCTTGCGAACGTCGACAATGTTCAACTGGAGCTAATAGAGCCGCACAGTCCGGGTATTGATAGCATTTATCGCGATGTCTTACCCAAAGATGGTCACTATGCCAATGTCTTTCACCATGTGTGCGTCAAGGTAAGCGGCACCCTGCAAGATTGGGAAACGCATCTGGCCGGATTGCACCGTGATCGCAACGTTTACTATGAAGGCGATATCGGACCGGGTGCGCGCTTCGTGTACACCGACGAGCGTCCTTTCATCGGCCACTACATCGAACACGTATGGTTTGGCCCTGAAATTGAACAGCAGATGAAGGCAGCCGTGCCCACCTTCCATCTCTAGTTGCGATCCGTAGCGACACCCGACTACTGCCAGCCACAGGAGAGAACATGAACAGCATTGACGAGCTGCTAGCCATCAAGGCCATTGAGCGCACCAAGGCACGCTACTGCCGCTTTCTGGATACAAAAAACTGGACAGCATGGGGTATGTTGTTCACCGCTGACGCCACTCTTGACGTCAGCGAAGACGCGGCACCCGGCCAACACCTGGCGCAAGGGCGGATGAATATTGTCGAATTTGTGCGCAAGTCAGTTGCTGATGCACGCACCGCACACCAGGTACATGCCCCTGAAATAGAATTTCAATCCCCCACTTCCGCACGGGTTATCTGGGCCATGCACGACTACCTGACCTGGCCCCAAGACGGCCTGAGACCCGTTGCAGACATGCATACTCTGCAAGGTTTTGGCCATTACCACGAGACCTACCTCATTGAAGATGGCGAGTGGCGCATTGCTACCATCAAACTGACGCGGCTGCAGCGAATCATCAACTGACTGTCTGTATGGCAAGTTACCCACTTGCGTCGATAGCCATTATCGATTTATCACGGCGCGCTATTAAGTTTGTCCCGCATACTTATTCAAGATACGCCGCATGCTGGCGGTTTCCTGCTTCTTGCGAGGATTATAGAACGGTGACAGCACACGTAGCAGTCGTGGCAATGTAGCGCGGCTGATCATGTTCTTTGCGGCGCGCTGGCGCTGTCTGGATTGTTTCAACTCCGCGTCCGTCATAGCGGCACGATCCTTGGCAAGCAATGCGGCTTCACAGCGCGCGAGATAGCCATTGATATGGCGCACTGCATAAAAGAACGCCCATACGCGGTAGAAATATCCATTTGCAACGGCCTGCCACCAGCCTTTGGCATACAACGCTTTGAAAGCGTCAAAACAAACCGTGCGATGCTCGAATTCTTCGGCCAGATGCCAGCGCCACAATTCCGCCGCATAGGCATCCGCGCCTTCCAGCAATTCATCGATGTCGCCGCGGAACCACAGCTCTGCCGCCGCACAGCCGAGCGCTTCGAAGCCTTCGCAATAGGCCAGGTTGAATTTCAGGGAACGCTTGGCCACGAAAGCGGCGTAGTCCGCCGCATATTCGGCTTCAATGGGCTTCAAGGCGTCGTAGCCCGCTTCATACATGCAGTTGTTGAACGCCACGTGCTGCTTGTTGTGCTGCACCTCCTGACGAATGAACATCTGCATTTCCTGATGCAACTGCTCATGCGACCGATCCAGCGCCTGGCGCGCACGCATCATGACCTTCACCAGGTACGGCTCGATGTGTGCCGGCACCACCGAAAAGGCGTTGTACGCCTGGGCGAACTCGGGATTGCGCGCCCAGTGCGCACGAAACTGACTGTAATCAAACTGCGGAAAACGGACTTGCATGATTCACTCCCGTCAAAACAACCAGGCCCTGACAATTGCGGACACTTGCCTGACTTACTTGGTGTCTCCCTGCACGTAGCGGCGAACGTGCTGGTGGAAGTTGATGCATGTCAGCTCGGACAGTGGATTGCCGCGTCCAAACTCATATCCTTGCGACTTCAACCCGGCTTGGATCTCGCCCACATTCTCGAAATCCTGGTACAACACTAGCGGCCATTTAGCGGCCTGCCAGTCGCTGTACACCTCGTGCTTAAACGCAGGTGCCTTACCCGGCGCAAAGCGTTCCAGCGAGTAGATGGTCGCCATGTGGGCTTCCCCCGATAAGTGATAGTGGGTCAGTTATCTGGTTGTGATCGCGTGGGTGGCGCAGCATCAACCTAGCACCAGTTTGCTCCACGGCACTGCTTAAACAATCTTGAAAGCCCACTAGCTGGCTGTGGGTACAGCCTATTGCAAAATGAATCCGTGCGTGACCAGTGAGATATGCACAGAGGGCAGCAATAAAAAACGCGCTGCCCGGCCAGGCAGCGCGTACACATTCACAAGACTGCAGCCGATCAGAAAACCGATCAGCTCATCACGCTCAAACCGGCGCGACGCCCGGAAAACACACAGTCCGCCACTGAAGTGCCGCTAACATAGAATCCGGATGGCACACCCTTAGCCGCACGCCCGGCAGCAAACAGACCTTCAATGTGTGAGCCATCAGAGCGCGTGACGTGACCGCTGTCTTCGTCGACAGCCAGCCCGCCCATGGTGATGGTGGGACAGGGAAAGCGCGTACAGCCGATGGAAACATCAATAGCATAGTAAGGTCCCTCACCTAGCGGCTGCAGGTAATCCGGGGACTTCTCTTTGGGATCGCGTTTCGCCGCCACCGCCGTGTTGTATTCACGCTTGGTCGCCTCAAGTCCTGCCGCATCAATGCCGCAACGATCAGCCAATGTGCGCAAGTCCTTGCCCTTGGGTGCACTCAGCAGATTGATTAACAGCGGCAGGGCGAACTCATGCCACGGTTCACCGCGCACTGGTTTGGTATCTTTGAAAGAACGTTTATAGCCCTCACGATCGACAATGACCCAGGCACGCCCTTCCGTTTGTTCCGCAACCGCGTTGCCCAGATGGCCAAGGTAGGTGTCTTCATTGATGAACCGATGTCCCTCTTTGTTGACCACGATGCCCTTTACGAATTCGATGGGCGGGCTAATGGAACGCCATGCGGTTACCTTATCCATGCAATCCACCGCAGCTCCCGCACTTTGGCCCAACTGAATGCCACTGCCATTGCAACCGAGGGTGCCAAGCGGCATGGCTTCGCGATACAGAGGCGCATACGCCTCCACCATCGGACGATTGAACACAAAGCTGCCGGTTGACAGCACCACACCGCGGCGGGCGCGAATGCGAATAAGTTTGCCGTGTTCGCGCTCTAGAGCCTCGACCCGCTTTGCCGTGCGCAGCGCCGCCGCCGAAAAAAAACGCTGCCATGTATTCACTTTGTCGATGAGCTTGCGATGCTGCTTCCAGGCGGCCGTGCCCGGCTCCATCATCATCGCTTCCACGCCCACCACACGATGCGACGCATCCATGATCAAGCGCGTGACCTTGGTATGGCCGCGAACCCGCACGCCCTTGGCGTCGGCCGACTTGCGCAGGGTCCCGTACAGCACATGACCCGTGTATTTGGGGCCGACCACACGATGTCCACGCGGCGCCGGCGCCGCATGTTGGCTGTACCGCGCTACTTTTTCATTGCCGGAAAAATACAGGTCATATCCTGCAGGGGGATAAGAACGTTTGCCCTTGTAAGTGGCACTGCCAAACTGGATGCCGTGAGTCATCAGCCATTCGAGATTGGCATTGCTTTGTTCACAGAAACGCCGCAGCGTTTCGTCCCGAATCGAATCACCCACTTCCTGCTTCAGGTAACGGTACATCTGCTCGGCAGTATCTTCGTATCCCGCTTCACGCTGGAAACGGGTGGCGCCGCCGTAATAAATGCCGCCGCATAGCGCGGTGGCGCCGCCACCGGCAAAGCGATCCACGGCCAGCACATCGGCACCATGTGCACGCGCTTCCAGCGCAGCGCACACTCCTGCGCCGCCGTAACCCACCACCACCACATCAGCGACATCATCCCAAGACTGGGCGTCCACATCGCTCACCATCAAGGGCGCTGACGCCAACTCTGGCTGGCTGAAATGCGCTTTGCTTGCTTGACTCACAATTCATTACCCCCAACTCAAACAACATAACCTTTGAGATATAAAGACGCTCTCTTCTGCCTCACCGGCTGAAGCTACGCCCCCTTGCATCCCCGGCAACCATAGCTGATTATCCGTCAGTTATAAACGTCACGGAAATAAATCCGGTCCGTGCCGGCACGATTACTTTACTTCAACAGGGAGAACAGCATGACGCCCTTCCGCGTTCAATGGTCCGAAACCGACATCAACGCCATGCTGCAGCAGGTGCGTGACTTCAAATTGCCAGCTGCACCCGCTAATTCCGGATGGACCTACGGCTGTGATGCCGCCTTCCTTGAACGCCTGCGCAACCATTGGCTGCATAATTATGACTGGCGCGCAGCCATGCAGAACCTGAACCGATTCCCGCAGTTCACCGCCAACGTGGGCGGCCTTGACGTGCACTTTGTGCATGTACGCGGTGAGGGCCGCGCACCCAGGCCCTTGATTCTTACGCACGGCTGGCCCGGATCGCATTTCGAATTCTGGCGCCTCATTGAACCGCTCGCGTTTCCTACACGCCATGGCGGACGTGCAGAAGACGCATTCGACGTCATCGTTCCCAGCCTGCCTGGCTTCGGCTTCAGCGGCAAACCGCCAGGTCCTTTGGGACAGCGCGTTACAGCGGGACTTTGGAATGAATTGATGACCCGAGTGCTCGGCTACTCGCAGTACCTGGCGCAGGGCGGTGATTGGGGCAGCATCGTAACTTCGTGGCTAGGCGTTGATCACGGCGCCCACGTGCGCGGCATTCATCTCAACATGGCCGGCTTGCGTTCCCCGTTGCCGCCTCAGAACGAAGCCGAACAACGCTGGATGGCAGCAAGCCAAACGGCGCAATTCCAGCTCAGTGGTTATTCCGCGCTGCAAATGTCCAAACCGCAATCGCTCGCGTGGGCCGCCGCCAACAATCCGCTAGGACAAGCCGCCTGGATAGCGGAACGTTTCCACGATTGGTCAGACCTGCGCAACCGCAGCTTTGAGGAGGTGCATCCGCTTGATGAATTGCTGACCAACATCATGATCTACGTCATGACCGACAGCTTCGTCAGCTCTGCTTGGTATTACCCCGGCGTAGTACAGGAAGGCTTCTGCATGATGCCCGAGGGAAAACGTTGTGAAACACCAACCGCTTATGCCGCTTTTCCAGGCGATTCGCTCTTGCCCACACCGCCGCGCAGTCGCGTGGAGCTGACTTTCAACCTCGCCCGCTGGCGCGAATTCAGCGAGGGTGGTCACTTTGCTGCAATGGAGCGTCCTGCGGAATTTTTGCAAGACGTGCGTGAATGGGCGCGAGAGATATGGCCTTGAACATGTCACTTGCAGGCAAAACGGTATTCATCATCGACACAGCGTCGGTCGGCTGAGTTTCAAGTTCCGCCATTTATCTTTATTTCTCATCACCATTTTGCCGGGGCCACCATGAGTTTCAACAATTGGGAAGACATCGAGGCCATCAAGGTTCTGCGTAGTCGCTACTGTCGCGCCATGGACATGGGCGATTACGACACGTATCGCACGTTGCTATGCGAAGACTTGGTCACTGACCTGCGTGGCGCCAACTACCATTTCAAATTCGACAATCGTGAAGACTTCATTGAAGCCGTTGCCAGCTCGCTCCATTCGGGCGTGGCTGCGCGTCACATCGCCCACCTCCCCGAGATCACCATAACCAGCCCCACCACTGCCGAAGGCACGTGGTACCTCGATGACTGGGTCATGGAAGTCGCCACCCGCAAAGTGATGGAAGGCAGCATCCTCATCAAGGACCGTTACCGTAAAACCGATGGCAAGTGGCAAATATCCCACTATGAATACATCCGGATCACGGAATTCAGTTACGTCATGCCGGAAGGCACAACGCTCGACGCCCATTACTTGGGCGAACACGGTCGCAAACCTCCAATGACATAAGTGTCAACCCATTCGTGTGCCAGCCGCCGCTTATAGCTTCTAACTTCCACTTATCCCGTATTTGAAACCTTTACTTCTCGACGATAAGGTCATGAACATGCAAGTGCGCTTTCCGATCTTCGATTCCACAAAATTTCGCGCCCGCTGGGCGCCCAATGCGGAATTTGCCCAGTTCTACAATGCCTTTTCGATTGTGCCGGCCCATATAGAGCCCTACCTCATCAAGGTCATGATGCGTGCTCGCAAACAGCTCGATCGGAAGCACACCGAACTGAACAAGGATATGGAAATCTTTATCCGTCAGGAAACCCAGCATTGCAAACAACATGTTGCCTTCAACAACTTCATGTATGAAGCAGGTTACGGCGACATGCGAAAAGTCGAAGAAGAGTACAAAGCCGAATACCACCGATTCATTTCCAAGCGCTCACTGCGCTTCAACCTAGCCTACTGCGAAGGTTTCGAAGCGTTGGGCTCAGCCTCTGCAGAAATATGGTTCCATGGCGACATCGATGAATTGATCAAGGATGCCGATCCCTATGCCGTGCAATTGTGGAAATGGCATCTAGCAGAAGAGTTTGAGCACCGCACCGTTTGCTACGACGCATTCAAGACCCTATATGCCCAAGGCTTCTGGAAGTCCATCGTATTCGGCTATTTTTACCGTGTATGGGCCTTTCTCTATGCCACGCGACATATCAATAGTTATACGGAACGTTGTGCACGGGTGTTGCTTGCCATCGACAGAAAGGGACTGAGTCCCGAAGAACTGCGCAAGTCGCAAGAACGTGAAAAGGCCATGAAGAAGATCATCGGCCGCGCAACTCTGCCGCGACTGGCCAAGGTGCTGCTGCCTTGGTACAACCCGCGCCACAAGAAAATGCCAAGGAACATGGAAGAGCTGCTGCAGCATTACGCTGCCACTCAACCCGTCACCTGAAGTCGCAGGCCGACACACCATCATGAAAATTTCCCTGGAAGACCTTCATCGCCGTCTGCAGAAGCTCGAAGACAGCAACGAAATCGCGAAACTGCAGGCGCGATATATCAACCTCAACGATGGCGGCTGGGATGGCCCAACGCATCGCTTTCCCGTCGAAGTCGCCGATCTATTCATCGACGGCGGCGTGTGGGACGGGCCGCCCGGGCGCGCGGAAGGCAAAGCCGCGATCATCGAGATATTTCGTAGCTTTCAGGCCCTTCCCTTTATTGTGCATTACGTCGCCAACCCGCTGATTGAAGTCAACGGCGATGAAGCCTATGGCGAATGGCATGCGATCGTCACCTCCACCGTACCTGGCAGTGATCAGGCGCTCTGGACGCTGGGTAAGTACATCAACAATTACGTACGCACTGCGGCTGGCTGGAAATACCGCCAGCTCAAGTTCGTTGCCTGTGCAATCAGTCCTTACGAATTGGGCTGGGCAAAAAAACAGTTTATTGACTGATTCGTACTGATGTGGATGCTGCGTACACCAGCGCATCCGCATCCATGGCATCACCTACTGCGGCAGATTGTGCTGAAAGGCTTTTTCTTCGCTGCGTTCGACAATGCGCCAGCCCTGTGGCGTGCGCGCATAACGATCAATATACCACAGCCCATAAAACCCCACCTGTGTGCCGCCTCCAGGCAGGGGAAAGACCATCGGGTTAAGGCACATCACGCGCCCGGTGGCCGAATCGCCAGCAATGCGCAACTCCATGTTGCCGACCAGATGCTGAAATGACGGCACCGGCGTCAGCACCTGTTTGAGCCATGCCTTAATCTCTGGATAACGCCCGTCAATACCGCCGAACACCCGGTAGTCCACGTATGCGTCGGGCGTAAACACCTTGTCCAGCCGGTCGAAATCCTTGGTGTCAATGGCACTGGCGTACTCCACCACCAGTTGTTGCAATTCAAGACGGTCGGATATCTGCTGCAAATCAAACATGGCTGCCTCACAGTTTAACCAGGTGCTTGCCGGTGCCTCTGCCCGCGAGCATCGCCACATAGGCTTGCGGCGCAAGCTCGAGTCCATGCGTGATGGTTTCTCGAACCTTGAGCTTGCCTTGCATCAGCCACTGCTCCAGTTGCTGGCGCGCAAGCGTCTGCAGGTGGGGGTAATCCGTTACGCGGAACGGTTGAATGGCGATGGCCTTGTATAACAGGTCACGAAAGCGGTGCAAGGCAACTGGCGCATCATCTTGATAATGCGCAATCAGGCCACACAGGGCGACACGGGCGTGGTCATTGGCCAAGCCAAGAAATGCATCCAGCATGCGGGCGCCCACATTTTCAAAATGCCGGTCAAGGCCATCAGGCGCGGCGGTCGCCAGCAAAGCATCAAATGTTGTTGATTGGTAATCAACGCAGGCATGGAACCCCAATTCTTGAACCACGTGATCACACTTTTCCTTTCCGCCCGCGATTCCCACCACGCGACAGCCCAGCAGCAGGGCAATCTGCCCGGCAATGCCACCGACGGTGCCGGCTGCAGCAGAGATGGACACTGTATGGCCAGCCAGCGGTTGCAGGATCTGGGTCATACCAATCCAGGCCGTGTGACCGGATGAACCGAGCACGCTGACTGCTGCCGTTACCCGTTCCCGCGGCAGGGCTATCCGTTGCAGATCAGCCGCCTGACAAACATCCAATTCTTGCCAGTGCGTGTTACCAAGCACTAGGTCACCGACAGCAAATTGCGCGCTGCGCGACTCCAGCACTTCGCCGATAACACGGCCAATGATGATCCCTTCCGCCCACTCTGGCTGTGGCCCGCGCCATTCCCGCATGAATCGCAACAAATACGGGTCCATGGACAAATACAGGGAACGCAACAGCACCTGCTCAGGCCTCAGGGCAGGCAACATCACCTCATCCATCCAGAAGTCCTCAGGCCGAATCGCAGTCTGCGGACGATGGACGAGACGTACTCGATGTATTTTCATGAGGACCGTGCATCCACTCAGCTAAGCCTTGAAAACTGAGCATATATCAGTTTCAATGCGCGATGATGCGGCTGTCGGACCCCGTCCGGCCACAGGTTGATTAATCTATTTTGTAATCAATCAGTCATCCAGTTAGTTGAGCGACCTCGGTCTAGGAATTGAGCATGCCCAAGATAGTTTTTATTGAAGCCAATGGCGCCCGGCACGAAGTGGACGGTGAGGTTGGCCGCTCCGTCATGCAGGCTGCGGTCGATAATGCCGTGCCAGGCATTCTTGCCGACTGCGGCGGCGCCTGCAGTTGCGCCACCTGCCACGGTTATGTGCGCAAGGAATTCCTGAACCGCCTGACACCCAAGAGCCAGGAAGAACAAATGATGCTTGATGGCGTGCTGGATCTGCGTGACAACAGCCGACTTACCTGCCAGATCAAGATCACGCCGGAACTCCACGGCTTGTGCATCGACCTGCCCGCCAGCCAGTTCTAAGAGCATTTAGTAATGCATGATCTCCCGCCTGCGGGCGGTGCTTCAGCCGGGACCGACAGTATCGGCCGGGCTTTGCAGCATCCCGGTGTTTCCCACTTTATTGGTGATTCACCCAGGCGCGTGCATTACCTGATGTGGGGTGACCGCAGCGAACAAAAACCGGTACTCATCCTCGTGCATGGGTATCGCGGACATGCCCATTGGTGGGACGCCATCGCGCCCTTCTTCACGGACTGGTTCCGGGTCATAGCGGTAGACCTGCCCGGCATGGGCGACAGCGACTTCTGGCCCGATTACCGGGGTTACTCGCTCGCAGAAAACATCATTGCTGTCGCCGAGCACGAATGTTCTTCACCGGCCATTGTGGCGGCCCACAGTTTTGGCGGCTCGCGCTTACTCGTTGCCTGCCTACAACGCCCGGAACTGTTTGCCCGGGCAATCATCATTGACAGCCACATTCAGCTCGAGGACGACCCCCTGCCCCCCGAACCTTTGGTGCGGCCACGGCGCGTCTATCCCGACCTGCCCAGCGGCATGGCCCGTTTCAGGCTGATGCCGCAGCAGCCCGCCGGACTGCCCGAACTGATGGAGCATGTCGCCAGACACTCATTACGTCAGGTTGAGGGCGGCTGGGAATGGAAATTTGATCCTGCCCTGCCCAGCGTACACCTGCTGATCTCCGTCAAGAACAAGGACTTGAAATCACTGACCACGCCCATGGACTTCATCTATGGCGAGCACAGCCTTGTGGTGGATGAGCAGCGGGCCTTGCGTACGGTGAATGCACTGGGCGCAAAGCGGCGTCCCATCATGATTCCCGACGGCCATCATCACTTGATGCTTGATCAGCCTGTGGCATTGATTGCCGCGCTGCGTGCCTTGCTGGCCTGATCCTGAGCAGAACTTTCAAGCAGCATTTCTAGCTCATACCTGCCCGCTTCGGTCACCAGCGGAACAAACAGGCTGCGCAGTAATCGGGACGGCGAAGAGGGAAAATCAATATCCTCCAGCAGCGCAAGCAGCATGGGTTCGTAAGCGGTAACCGCAAAAAAATTGTCCAGCACCACCTCTGCCGGCAAGGGCCGCAACCGTCCCGCGGCAACAGCGGATTCAATTGCTGCGTACAGCTCTTGCCGCACTGCCTTGCGGCTGGCGGCGATCACTTCGCCATAACGCTCACGGAGCGGGTCGGGGCCACGCATGATTGCCATGATCATGCCGCGTGTTCTGGGAACACTCATCACTTCAATTCTGGCCTGTGCGGTTGCCAACAGTTGCGCAAATGCTGTCATGCCTGCCGAACGCACCAAGGGCGCTGGGTGTAGCAGCTTTTCCAGCGCCGCCATAAACAATTGTTCCTTGCCGCCATACACCTCATACATGGTGGTGGTGGAACAACGTGCCGCCTTGGCAATGCCTGCCATCGACACGTCATCAAACCGCTGCCGGATAAAGAAATCCGTGGCCACCTCCAGCACCCGCTGCAGTGAGTCAGTTTTTTTGCGGGTCATGCATCTGCACTCCGAAGGGATCGACGATCAGTTTGTCGCCGCGGCATGCCCTCCGTCCACACGCAGGTTTGCGCCTGTGATATAGCTGCCTTTCGGACTGGCTACCAAGGCAACCACGGCACCAATATCCTCGACGCGGCCAATGCGTGGCACGGGCAAGGGGAACATCTCCGTCACAAAGCGGCGTTCAATGGTATCCCAGTCGCTCCCCCATTCTCGCTGACGCGCCACGTCACGGATCCACTCCTCCAGCGCCGGCGTGAGAATCGACCCTGGTGACACCACATTAACGGTGATGCCGGTGCCCGCCACCGCTTTGGACAAGCTCACGGTCAACGCATTCAGCGCTGCCTTGCTGGAGGCATAGTCCGGAATGGTCACAGTGGGATGTGTGCTCGACCCGCTGCCGATATTGATGATGCGTCCCCACCCCTGCGCCTTCATGCCCGGCACGAATTGGTGACACAGGCGCACAATTGCGCCCACGTTCTGGTCATAGGTAGCCAGCCAGGCTGCCGCTGAAACCTCAAACCACAGCGGATTGCCCTCCATGGTTTTGCCACCGGCATTGTTCACCAGGATGTCCAATCCGCCAAAAGCTTTCATGACGTCTTGGACAACCGCATCGGCGCCTGCTTGTGTACTGAGATCGCCGACGACCGCGATAGTCTCAACCCCCAAACGCCGCAGCTCATCTGCAACCCGCTGAGAGTGTCCGCGCAATACCCGCGCCAATGCCCGAACTGCTGCCGGTTACCAATGCCCGCTTGCCACGTAGTTGCAAGTCCATACCCGCCCCCACCAAAAACCTATATTGATTAAACAATCACAGCGACGCGCTTAGCACAGCACCATGCGAATCAATCTGTACTCCCGGTGCGGTAGTACTGCTGTAATTTTGTTCAACAATACACTCAGTCAAACTTGGGCGGACGCTTGTCAATGAAAGCCTGCACGGCCTCATGATGCTGTGGCGTCTTGTGCGCCAGGGCTTGAAAACTGGCCGACAACTCCAGCAAGGAATCCAGACGCGCGTGCTCTCCTTCACGCAGCAAGCGCTTGGTCAAGCGCAAGGTAGGACCAGGATTAGCAGCAATGCGCACGGCCAGTTCACGGGCGCTGGCAAGCAATTGATCCGGTGGCACCACACGGCTCACCAACCCGCAGGCCAGGGCCTGTTGGGCGTCCAGCATCTCGCCGGTAAAAGACATCTCCGCAGCTTTGGAGCGGCCCACCACGCGCGGCAACAACCACGCACCGCCATCGCCCGGCACAATCCCCACCTTGATGAAACTCTCGGCAAACTTGGCATTTTCAGAGGCAATGCGAATATCGCACATGCAGGCCAGATCACATCCTGCACCAATCGCAGCGCCATTCACTGCCGCAATGGTTGGCACTTCCAGGTTATACAACGCGAGCGGCAAACGCTGAATGCCACGCCGGTATTCTTCGCGAATGCTGATGGGTCGAAGTTCCGGATTCTCGTATTTCTGCATGTCCTTGACGTTGCCGCCGGAACAGAATGCGCTGCCTGCGCCGGTCAGGATCACTGCGCGCACGCTCATGTCGGCAGAGAGCTGTTCGCAGGCGGCGATGAACTCCGGCACGGCGGTGTTGCCCGTCAGCGGATTGCGCGCTTCAGGTTGGTTCATGGTGAGCGTGACAATTGCGCCATCGCGCTCGATCTTGAGAAAGTCAGTCATATTGATGTGATGCCCTTATGCAGGATTGGCCAGTCGCGCACGTACAAAATCCAGTGGTGAATCCGTCGTTGTCAGAAATTGCGCGCCCAGCCATTCATTCCAGTAACTTTCGCCGCCATATTCGCGGCGCCATTCATGCAGTCGTCGTGTGAACAATTGCAGATCATATTCCTCAGTGATGCCAATTGCGCCATGCACGGCATGACTGATCGCCGCCACCTGCACCGCCGCTTCACCGGCGCGACTCTTGGCCAACGCCACGCGATTCGCCTCCGGCAAGCCGCCTGCGGCCGACAATCCCAGCAGCGCAGCCGTGCGCGCCGCATAGGTTTGTTCGCTGGCGACACTCAATTGTTGCTGGATCGCCTGCAGCTTGCCAATGGGTTTGCCGAACTGCACGCGCTCATTCGCGTAAGCAATACTCATCTCCAGCACACGCTCCATGGCGCCCACTAACAAACCGGCGGTAATGGCCGCCGCCACCACCCGCACATCAAACCTGGTTGCCAAACTCACTGCATCATCAGGACGCGCAGCCCAGCGCACCGCTGCGGCCAAGCTGCCATGTCCACCACTGCGTTGCCGTGTTGCCTGCTTCAAGGGCAGCAGCCAGCAAACCTCCGCCAATTGCAGCAATACCCAATCAGCCGTCATGCCAAAGGGTACGGTAGCCATAATCGCGCCATCTGCGGCCACCGCTGCGTAATCCGCCAGCGCAATCGGCCCAGCGGGAATGGCTCTGCCGGCATGTGCCAATTGCGCGCGCGCCACGGCGGTATGGGCCACGGGCAAGGGCAGCGCATGACGTCCGCATGCCAGCACCATGCCAGACGCATCGCGTAGCGTTAAACCCGCACCACCTTGATTCTCAGGCACCAATGCATCCATGAAACCCGAGTCGTGCAATTCCTGCCAGCAGGTTTCAGCAGACTCACCCGCTTCGATACGACGAACCGTAGCTGTATCAATGCGCTCAGACACCATTTCTTCAAAAGAATCAGTAAGCATTTGATCCATGATGCGTTACCTCAGGCCCAAGCCACGAGCAATCATGCCGCGCAGAATTTCTCGGGTGCCGCCCCGCAATGAATACGAAGGCGCCACCTGTTGCACGTACGCCACGGTACGCAACAATTCAGGATCGCTGTGTGCATCAGGAAATGCCGCCAATGCATCACCAATCAAAGTGGGCAATGACTGCTCAAACTCAGTACCCAGATCTTTGACCAATGCCGCCTCCACCACGGGACTTTCACCATCCACCAGTCGCTGAGTCACTGCAATGGACATTTCGCGCAGCGTGGCCATGTGTGCAACAAAACGACCCAGCAATGTCGTGATCTGACGATCCTGCCTGCCATTGGCGCGCAGGTAATTCACCCACGCCTCCAGCAATACCAGACTGGAATAAATCCGTTCCGGGCCACTGCGCTCAAAGGCCAGCTCGGCAGTGACCTGCTGCCAACCATCGCCTTCATTGCCTATCAGCGCGTCATCATCCAGCTTGACGTCTTCAAAGAATATCTCCGAGAAATGCGCATCACCTGCCAAGTCACGAATCGGCCGCACCGTAACACCTGGCGCATGCAAATCAACGATGAACTGCGACAAACCTTTGTTGCGGTCAGCAGGCGTGCCGGAGGTGCGCACCAGCGCAATGATGTAATGCGAGTGAGGAGCGTTAGTAGTCCAGATTTTCCGGCCTGACAGCACCCAACCGCCCGCGACCCGCGACGCGCGCGACCCGACGCTGGCCAGATCGGAGCCGGAATTTGGTTCACTCATGCCAATGCAGAAAAACGCCTCGGCGTGGCAAATTTTCGGCAAATAGAATTCTTTTTGAACCTGGGTACCGTAGCGCAAAATCTGCGGCCCGCTCTGCCGATCGGCAATCCAGTGCGCCGACACGGGCGCCCCCGCCGCCAGCAATTCCTCGACAATCACAAAGCGGGCAAAGTGCCCCTCGCCCGCGCCTCCATATTCTTTGGGCAAGGACAGACCTACCCAACCCCGCTGCGCCAGCTTGCGGCTGAATGCGGCATCAAACCCCATCCACGACCGCGCCCGAACGTAGGCGGGCACTGAGCCAAGTTCTTGTTGAAGGAATTTGCGCACTTCAATCCGGCGCGCTTCATGTTCCGGGGGAATCGCCGCAAGCGGCAAGGGGCTGATCACTGCTGAATCATCTCGACAAACCGGCGCATCGCCGTATCGGGCAAAACATAACAGATCATCAGTTATTTTTCGACATAGGGCTTGTGTAATGCAAAAACGACAGTTTATGATTGGCTGGCCTGATAAAAACTGACCACGTATCAGAAATACAACACAACTTAGTTAGATAAGTTAGAGGGGGGCACATGACGATTAACTGTCCAGGCTCTCCTTTTACCCACACCAGCACCAGCTTCAGCTGGTAATAAGAGGAGACTCAAAACATGCGGTTATTCTCGCAACGCCCCTACCTGCTGCTCGTCGCCGGCTTGGCCTGCGCATCCAGCCAGTCCGTGCTTGCCGCAAGCTCCACGGCTTCAGCAGATACACCGGCAGAAATGGATTCACTGGAAGAAATTGTCGTTACCGCCCGCCGCAAAGAAGAAAGCGCGCAAACCACGCCCGTCTCTCTGTCGGCATTCACAGCAGAAGCCATGCGCGATCAAGGCATCACCGATATTTCCAGCCTGACTGCCGCCGTGCCCGGCGTGAACATGACGAATTCGGGCGGTAGCAACAATACCGTGTTCAGCATTCGCGGCCTGTCACGCGGTGTGGTCGGCAATGTTCAGCCTGCGGTCACCGCCTACGTTAACGATGTGCCCTTGGACATCTGGGGCGCCAACATCCCTACTTTCGACATGGCCCAGGTGCAGGTATTGAAAGGTCCGCAGGGCACGCTATTCGGCCGCAATTCGGTCACGGGTGCAGTGCTGGCCAACACCGCCAAACCAACGTACAACCTTGAAGGCTCACTGGATATCACCTTAGGCAATTACCGCTGGAACAAGTACGACGCCGTTCTTAATGTCCCGGTGTTGCAAGACATGCTCGCCGTCCGCGTTGCCGCACAACTCGACCGCCGCGATGGTTACACCAAGAACCTGAGCTTTCCGGGTTTGGATCTGGATGACAGAAATGCCCGCAATATCCGCGTATCTGTGCTGTTTGAGCCCATTGAAGGTCTCAGCAATCTGACTGTATTTGAACGTGACAAAGCCGATACCAATGGCACCGGTATTGTGCCGGACCGGAGTACCGGAAGCGGTGCGCCCGATCTTTTCTGTGCAGCGGGCCAATTCGGCTTCGCTCCAGCCGCATTTACGGCCTACTGCAACATTACTCGATACGTCACCAGCGACAAGCGTGCAGAAACCATCGATATTTACCCCTTTCAGAGGAACGACCTGAAATCAGTTACCAATAGCACCTCGTACTCGCTGGGGCCTGTCACCCTAAAGAATATCTTTGGCTATCGTACGACTTATAGCGAGAATACAGCCAATACCGATGGTATCGACTTAGGTCTGATTGACGCTCACTTGATCCATCACAGCAAACAGATAACGGAAGAATTCCAAGTATCTGGCTCGGCGCTGGATGACAATCTGACCTACATTGCTGGCCTGTTCTATTTGGACGTAAAACCGGGCGGCGACAACCGCTTGACGATCGGATTTGCTCAACAACCTGGCGTGCCTTATGACGCCCCCCCTGGCTTCGGGGCCGTGGATCTCACCAATTTTGGTTTCCCTCCTCCCCCGGTCGGTCCGTCTCCTCTTACTTACTACACAGGTGGTGGCTTCGGTAGTGGCGATTATTACCACGACAGTTCGCGAGCTTTCTATGGACAGACCAGCTACAAGTTTGGTGGTATTTCGCCAGCCTTGGCTCCCCTGTCTGTTGATGTGGGCGTGCGCTACACCAAGGACAAGGAATCCGTCTGTACAGCCGCCTTCCAGGCTGAAGCGGCACCTCCCCTTTCTGAAAATGAATGCTTTGCCTCGGGTGCGTCCAGCAAGTCGAGCGCGGAGTACCACAAAACCACCTACAACGTTGGGCTGAACTATCAAGCCACTGATAAGGTGCTGATTTACGGTGTGTACCGCACGGGTTATCGCGGTGGCGGTATCAATACGCCCGAGTTTGGCGGAAATTTGGTGTCATTCCAAAACTACAAGCCTGATACCGTCAAGGACATTGAATTAGGTCTGAAGAGCGACTGGAATATTGCAGGCATGCAAGCGCGGTTCAATTTGGCCGTGTTCCAGGATAAGTACAAGGATCTGCAAACCGGCATTCTCACTGGTGGCGTGGGCGACCCGGATGGTGATGGCAATGTGGCAAACAATCCTTCCAACAATACTTTTTATGCCAACGCGGCTGACGCCACGGTGAAGGGTATTGAAACCGACCTCACGCTGGTTCCCGTCCGTAATCTGGAACTGTCGTTCGGGGGAGCATGGCTGCGCAAAACCATTGACACCGTGAATGTCGTTTTGCCCAGCACATTGGTTGGCACCACGCCGACCAAAGAGGGCATTGCCAGCCTCGCCTTCTTTGCCTCTCCCAACTACAGCGTCAATGGAGGCGCGCGGTACACGCTGCCACTGGCTGACACCATTGGCAAAGTCAGCGCCTCAGTACGTTACTTCCGCATCAGCAAGGTCGACTATGGCAGCGTGCATGCCCCCGTGGGCGACAAGCTGGACCTGCGGCTGGATTGGCGGTATGTCATGGCCTCGAATGTTGATTTGGGCCTCTTTGTGACCAATGCCCAGAACCGTACTTACCCCATCACCTCTGCAAGCTCGAATGAAGGTTTGAGTATCAACTCAGCTATCTACAACGAGCCGCGCATGTACGGTGTGCAGATGCGGTACAGCTTCGGTCGATAAGTCGAGGATCATTCCCGGCTAGCCGGGTTGACTTGAGGCCGGCACCTTTACGGGTGCCGGCCTTTTCTTTTGCCGCCTGACAATGCCTGTGCCACGGGTTTGCGATTACAGGTAATAGCTCGCGACATGTGATGAGCAACTCGTCACGCCCGATTCACGTCACTGCGTGCATCAAGCATCCAACTGACCATGAAAGCCGGCATGCACCAAGGGCCGAACCGAGGCCAAATAACTGTGCGGATAGCGCAGCTTCCGGGCGGACAGGGCATCCAGCTCTGCGACCGTGGCTGCATCCAGCGCAAAGTCCAGACAACCCAGGTTGTCCTCCAGTTGCGCCAAGGTACGTGCGCCCAGCAAGGGGATGACTTTGGGTTTGGCCCGCAGCCAATTGAGCGCAACCTGCGCTGAACTGCGCCCCAACTTGTTGGCAATGGTGCCTACCGCAGTGGCAATCGCCTGCGTGTGCTCATTCAATTCACGGAACTTGAAGACGTCCAGACGCTTGGGCTCCTTGCTCGATGGATTCGCATACTTGCCACTCAGAATGCCACTGCCCAGCGGCGACCACGCACAGGTGGTCATGCCCAATGTGTGTGCTGCGGGAAGCAGGTCGTCTTCCGCGTTGCGCTCAATCAGGCTGTATTCAATCTGCTGAGCGGCAAACGGTGTCCAGCCATGCGCATCAGCCAGCGTATTGCACTGTGCCATCACCCAAGCCGGCATGTTGGAAACACCGACATACAGCACCTTGCCACTCCGCACCGTGTCATCCAATGCGCGCATGATTTCATCGGCCGGCGTTACACCATCCCAGGCGTGAATCCACAGAAGGTCGAGATAGTCAGTGTTCAGTCGGCGCAGGCTGGATTCCAGCGAACGACGCAGGCTCTTGCGATGATTGCCGGCCAGATTAGGGTTCCGGCCACCAGGCATGGCCAGCGTGTACTTGCTGGCCACCACCATTTCTTCGCGATGCCCCGCCATCAACCGGCCGAGAATTTCTTCCGATTGTCCGCCGCCGTAAACTTCATTAGCGGTATCCACAAAGTTGCCGCCCGCGTCGCGAAACCGCTGATAGATGGGGCCTGCATCTGCCTCGGTGGTGCCCCAGTCGGGATTGCCAAAGGTCATCACGCCCAGGCATAGCTCGGAAACACGCAGGCCGGTATGGCCCAGAAGTTGATAGCGCATGTAGCAATCTCTCGGTAAACAACTCAAGAAAGTGAGTGTACAAGATCAGCCTTCATCATTTATCCAGCGCACCGGCCGATGGATCGGCATGAAGCCATCATGCGCAAGGTCGTTTTCTACAAGCGGATGGTTACATCTCCACCATGTCGAAATCCGACTTTGGCGTACCGCAATCAGGACAGGTCCACGTATCAGGCACGTCTTCCCATGCGGTGCCCGGCGGGATACCACCCACCGGATCGCCTTTTTCCTGGTCATACAGCCAACCGCACTGCAGACACATCCACTTCCTGGTTGTCATGCATCGAATCTCACATGAATGTGCTCAGGATGACGCATGGTGTAGCCGACAATTTGCGGCGGTGGTTTGTCTGGATCGAGCCGGAGGTTGGGCAGACGGTCCAGCAGTGAATTGAGCGCGCGCGTCATTTCAAGGCGTGCCAGATGCTGGCCAATGCACACATGCGGCCCATAGGCAAAGCCCATGTGCCGCGCTCCCGGCTTGCGAAAGATGTCGAACTTGTCTGGATCCGTATACCGGCTGGGATCGCGGTTCGCCGAACCATTCACGGCTTCAACAGCAGCCCCGGCCGGAATATGCACGCCGCCCAGTACAGTGTCCTGCGTGGTCTGGCGAAAACCAGTCATCACGATGCATTCCCAGCGCATTAGTTCTTCAATGGCTTGGGGAATCAGCGAACGATCACGGCGCACCGCTGCCAGTTGTTCCGGATGTGTGAGCAGCGCAGCCAGCAGATTGCTAGTGGCACGGAATGTGGTATCTCCTGCGGCATTGATCAGCTGGCGCAGGAACGAAACCAGAATTTCCTTGGGTATGCGGTCACCTTCCACTTCAATCTTGCACAGCAGGCTGACCAAGTCATTACCCGGCTTTGCATAGCGCAATTCGGTCAGGGCCTCGTAGTACGCGCCCAGCTTCGCACCCGCTTCGGCTGCTTTCTCGACGTTGGTGCTCGTGATCGTCAACGCTACCGCCAGCTTGTGAAACACCTTCCGGTCATCAACGGGCAACCCGAGCTGCCGGTAGATGATGTAGAACGGATAGAGGCTGGTGAACTCCGTTACTAGATCGGCCGTGCCGCGCTCGGCGAACTTCGACACCAACTCGTCGACCACGGGCTGAACCAGGGAATCCCCCCAACTGGCGATCACATTTGGCATGAACGCAGCCTGGAACAGGCGGCGGTAACGTGTATGTTCCGGCGCATCCATGGTGGTAACGGTGCGCCCGAATCCCGGTCCCAGCATGCGCACAAAAATCTTGTTGCTGAAGATTTCAGGCTTGGAATAGATTTCTTGAACCAAGTCATAACCGAATGCCGAATAGTGCTGCATGTCGGCGGTGGTCATGTCCGGAAGCTGTCCGAACAAGACGCGATACTCGTGCGGTTGCACCGAGCTTTCTTTGGCAAGTTGCGCGATTTTGGAATAAGGGTCGTAAATGTCCTTACCGTAACCCTCTTCGGTGGCGGCGAACGGATCAAACGTGGGATCGTCAAAGTCTTGGATTCTGAGTGCGGCGTTCATGGGAACTCCGTATGGTTTGGAAGTGGCGAAAGCATAATGCTTTCGGGCACCAAGTCGACGACAGGCTATATCGCAAACCCGCCATTACATCGATAATCGGCCATGGCGTGATTGGGCCGCAGCCCGCCCAAAGACTATCTGCGCTGCCCCGGAAAAAAACATGACCGATATTCAGCTTTTCAGCAGCGAGCATCTGGTTTCGACCGCCCTGGTGACGGTTGAACTGAGACGTTATCACCGACAGCATCTGCCGCAGCACGAATTCGAATTTTGCTCGGACAGCCACGCGTATCTGGACCTTGCTGTTACACCCCGAATTACTTCACATGGTCGGCTTGGTACGGACGACTACCGATGGCATCCGCTGGGCGAGATATTGGTCGTCCCTCCTGACACCGAGTTCGTCGCCATGGTGCCGCCGGGCATCTGCTGGGACCAGACGTCACTGAGTTGCCTGTTATCGCGCCAGCTACTGGATGCCGCCGCACCCGCTACACGCTGGTCTGCGCCCACCCTGGCATGCTGCACTAACCTGAACAGCCCCTCGCTGCGCGCCGATCTGAGCCGCATGATGAATGAGATACGCCATCCCGGCTTTGCCAGCACGGCGATACTAGAATCCCTGGCCACACTCATCGCGGTGGATATGGTGCGCAGCTTGAGCCTCTGCGAAGCACGCGCGGCTCCCAAGGGCGGGCTCACTGTCTGGCGCCACCGCATTCTGCAGGAACGCATTGAAACCGATTCACTGCCGCCCCCCGGTATCAATGAACTGGCCGGGCTCATTGGGCTATCAGGCCGGCAATTGATGCGCGCCTTCCGCGAAGACACGGGCACCAGCTTAGGACTGCACATTCGCGAGCAAAGCATCCTGCGCGCCAAACGCATGCTGGCGGCCAGCCATGATTCCATCAAGCACATTGCATTAAGCTTGGGCTTCTGCAGCACCGCAAGCTTCAGTCATGCGTTCCGCAAGGCAACGGGCTTGCGTCCTGCCGAATACCGGCAACTGCCGTTTGGCGGCAAGGCAAATTGAACCTCCCGCCGGCTGTCACTGCTGAGCAACTCCAGCCTATGCAGGATGCGGCTGGAATTGCCAAATCTCTGGCTCTTCTCGTTAGAATTTCGCAAACTGACGGGTAGACAGCTTTTTAGCAAGCAAGCATCCCTATCCATCGGACCATGTAGTCCGGAACAACTGAACTGGAGTCATAGATACCTCATGAGCGATCTGCAAATTCGCGCCGACCTCAAGGTGGCCGACACATTGGTTACCTTCATCGAAAAAAAGGCATTGCCCGGAACCGGCATCACGGCGGAGAAATTCTGGTCGGGTATGTCGAACATCCTTGGCAAATTTGCGGCAGAGAATCGTTCTCTGCTGGCAGAACGTGAACGCATCCAGACCCGGATCGACCAATGGCATAAAGCCAACGCAGGCAAAGCTCTTGACCAGAAAGCCTATCAAGCTTTATTGCGCGAGCTGGGCTACATCCTGCCGGAACCAGCCACCTTCAAGATTCAAAGCAAGAATGTGGATGCTGAAGTTGCCTTGATGGCCGGCCCACAGTTGGTTGTTCCCTCACTCAATGACCGCTTCGTGCTCAATGCAGCAAATGCCCGCTGGGGCAATCTGTACGATGCGCTTTATGGCACCGATGCACTGCCAGGCAAAGCCAAACCGGGTGGTTATGACCCGGCGCGGGGGGCACTGGTCATTGCCCGGGCGAAACAGTTTCTGGATGACGCCATCCCGCTTGCCAACGGCAAGCATGCAGAGGTCACAGGCTGGAGCGTCGTTGCTGGCAAGGTCACGCCCGCATTGAAGACCCCAGGCGCATTTGCCGGATATCGCGGGACACCCACGAATCCAAGCAGTCTTCTGTTCAAACATAACGGCTTGCATATCGAACTGGCGCTTGATCGGAACCATCCCATTGGCAGCACCGACTCGGCAGGATTGGCAGATGTCATTCTCGAGGCAGCCCTCACCACCATTGTTGACCTCGAAGACTCCGTGGCAGCCGTTGATGCCGAGGACAAGGTGACTGCTTATACAAACTGGCTCGGCTTGATGCGCGGTGATCTCGAAGCAATTTTCGACAAGCAGGGCCGGTCGGTGACACGACGCCTTGAAAATGACCGCAAGTGGCAGACCCCCGATGGCAAAGGTGAACTGTCCCTGCACGGACGTTCGTTGCTTTTTGTACGCAATGTTGGCCACCTGATGACCACCCCGGCCGTGCGTTTGCCGGATGGCAGCGAAGCGCCCGAAGGCATCATCGACGCACTGATTACATCGCTGATTGGCCTGCACGATCTCAAGGGCCTCGGCAAACTGCGCAATAGCCGCACTGGATCAATTTATATCGTCAAGCCCAAGATGCACGGACCTGTTGAGGCCGGTTTTGCCAATCGGCTGTTTGACGCCGTGGAAGACGTGCTTGGCCTGCCGCGTTACACGGTGAAGCTCGGCTTGATGGACGAAGAACGTCGTACTTCAGCCAATCTTGCGGCGTGTATTGAAGCAGTCAAGAACCGCATCGTATTCATCAATACCGGCTTCCTCGATCGCACCGGAGATGAGATCCACACTTCCATGCACGCAGGTGCAGTGATCCGCAAGGCAGCGATGAAATCATCAGCCTGGATCAAGGCCTATGAAGACCGCAATGTGATCATTGGCCTTAACTGTGGCTTTTCCGGTGTTGGCCAGATCGGCAAAGGCATGTGGGCCATGCCCGACCGCATGGCTGACATGCTGGAACAGAAAATCAACCATCCCAAATCCGGCGCAACCACGGCGTGGGTGCCGAGCCCGACTGCAGCCACCTTGCATGCCCTGCACTACCATGAAATTGATGTATTCGCTTTGCATGCGGGCTTGTCCAACAAGCCGGTTCCAGGCCTGGATGCGCTGCTGACAGTGCCGCTGCATGACGGCGCGCCATTTTCACAGGACGAGGTACGCGAGGAACTCGACAACAATGTTCAAGGCATTCTGGGCTATGTCGTGCGCTGGGTTGACCAAGGAATCGGCTGCTCCAAAGTGCCGGACATTCATGACATTGGCCTGATGGAAGATCGCGCCACACTGCGCATCTCCTCGCAACACCTTGCCAACTGGTTGCTGCATGGCATCTGCACTTCCACCCAAGTCGACGATGCACTCGTGCGCATGGCCGCAAAAGTGGATTCTCAGAATGCAGCCGATAGCGCCTATCTACCCATGGCGACAAACCCGGCCAGCAGCGTGGCCTTTCAGGCAGCGCGCGCGTTGATCTTTGAAGGTGTTGTGCAACCTTCCGGTTATACCGAACCCTTGCTGCACAAGTTCCGCGCGCAGGTCAAAGCAACACACTGAAGCAACCCTGCGCGTCGAAAAGCTACTGACGATGGGGTGCCTGCCCGATGCACCCCATTCCGGCCTGTAGGGCATGCCCGAGATAACGCGGAGAAGATGTTCCATGCAATTCAGCGGCCCCGTCACCATGCAAACCTTGCCACCGCATATCCGGCCGGAGATGGTGCATCCCTTTCCGTTCTACGACGGCCGCATCACCAAGGAAAACCCGTTTACCACCCTCATTCCTGAGCTGCATCGCGGCCCAGAAGCGTTTTACACACTGGATGGCTACCACGGCTTGGGACCTATCTGGGTATTCCGCCGCTTCAAGGACATGGAGACCATCTATGGCGATACGGAACACTTTTCCAACAAGGACTTCTCACCATTCGCCGAACTAAACGGCGGCAACTGGAATCTCGTGCCTGCCGAAAGCGATCTACCAGAGCATCGCTTCCACCGTGGCATGATGAATCCGCTGTTCACGCCCAAGCGCATGGCCGCGTTGGAGGAACATGTACGCGGTATCGCACGTGAATCCATTGGCCGGTTCAGGGATCGGGGTGAGTGCGAATACATGAGCGACATGGCTTTCGAGTTTCCGATTGCAGTGTTTCTGGAACTGGTTGGCTGGCCCAAGAGCGAAATGAAACAGTATTTGACCTGGGAACGACAGCTCATCCATCCAACCAGCATTGAGGACATGCGGCAAGGAACCAACGAGGTCATCGAGTTCCTGCGCGAGATGATTGCCGAGCGGCGCAAGAATCTGGGTGACGACTTGATCAGTTACGGCATCACCACTGAAATGGATGGCCGCAGATATACGGAAGATGAATTGCTTGGATTCTGCTTCAACCTGTTCATCGGTGGCCTTGAGAGCGTCTCCACCAACGTGGGCTGGGAGGCCTATCACTTGGCAACGCACCCAGACCATCAAGCCTATTTGCGTGCCAATCTGGATCGCGTGCCGGAAGCGGTTGAAGAATTGTTGCGCGCCTATTCGGCGGTCACCACCACACGGCGTTGCATCAAGCCCGTGGTTGTCAATGGCGTGCAACTGATGCCGGGGGACCAGGTGGCGCTGATTACACCGCTGGGTAGCAACGATCCGGAGCGATTCCCCGATCCTGCCACGATCAAGCTGGATCGTAATCCCCGCCACGTTACTTTTGGTTCCGGCATTCATCGCTGCGTCGGCGCACCACTGGCGCGACGTGAATTAATCATTGCCATACAGGAATTGTTAAAGGCATTGCCGGAATTCCGCATCAAACCCGGTGCCGAGATCCAGTCCACCATCAGTGGGGTATTCCAGATCCAATCTTTGCCGCTGGTGTGGCAGACCTGAGCTGCTGCCGTGAATATATGGCCGAGTATGCTGCTCACGCAGGTTGTTGAAAACAAGCTTTTCAAAGCACTGGCCGATTTGAAGTTCCGGCATAAACAGCAAATACATATCAACAGCAGAACATCACTTAAGACGTAGTCGCGGAGTTGGCAGGGAGTGGTCCTTGTTGGCGCTGTGGACTATAGTTTCCACAAATCTTGTCACCTCTTCTCAGGTAAAAGTCATGCATACCCGATTCCCCAAATTCGACTTTTCCAGCAGCCCGGCACACTGGACAAAGAATCCGGAGTTTGCGCAGAAAACGAACGCTGCGTCACTTATTCCTGCGTATATCGAGCCGTACCTGCTCAAGGTAATGCAGCGGGCACGTGAAAAAATTGATCCGGCCAAAACGCAATTGCTCAGCGACATCGACATCTTCTGCAAGCAGGAAATGCAGCACTTGCGCCAGCATCGCGACTTCAACAAGCGCATGCATTCACTGGGTTATGCCGGGCTGATTCCGTTCGAGCGTGATTACGAAGCCGGGTATGAGCGTTTTCTCAAGGAGAAATCGCTGCGCTTCAATCTCGCTTATAGCGAAGGCTTCGAATGTCTGAGCGCCACTGCCTGTGAGCTTTTTTTCGAAGGCTACAGCGAACTTCTCGAAGGCGCCGATCCGGAAACCGCCGATATGTGGCGCTGGCATCTGGCCGAGGAATTCGAGCATCGCACGGTCGCTCATGAGGTCTATCATGAGCTTAGCGGTCTGAATCCGGTTTCCGCCTATTTCTATCGTGTCTATGGTTATATCTATGCCGTCGTGCACTTGGGCAGCTTCACCAAGAAGGTTGCCCAGTATCTGCTTGACGTTGATCGCGCCAAGATGACGCCGGAGCAATTGCAGGCCTCGCGGGCACGTGAGAAAGCCGCGACGAAAATCATGCAGCAGGGCTTTTTGAAAATGGCGCTGAGCATCGCATCGCCTTTCTACCATCCCCTCAAACGGCGGGAGCCGCGCGGTTACAAGGAGTTCCTCGCCGACTTCGAAGTACGACGCTCACGCAAGCCCACCGCAGCATCTGCACAACCTGACCCCGTTGCAGGGTAACTGCGGCATCACGGGCGTCCAGCCTGCCACGCTGTTGCGCTCCTGAGCCTTCGTCAGCATCGACTATTAACCCGGCACTGATGCATGCGTGCTGGGTTAGTGACCACAATCACTCAGCCGGTCACCCCCGGGATCAGTTCAGCACCACCATGGCCTTGGCCGACTCCAGGTCTTCATAGGCTGTCATCACGCGCAAATGGGCCAGTTCGCAAATTTCCCAACCGTAGTTGGCAACATCCACGGCTAGCCAGCCCACATAAATATTCCACGGACAGGTGCGCCGGTATTCAAGCCAGGCGCTGTTGAAATCGGGGGGACTGGTCACACCCGCCTGCCGCAGGCGCTCAAGATAATGCTGGATCAGTTCCCGCTCGTGCTTGCGCCGATCACCAACGCACAGCGCGGTCTGGATGTAATAACCTACGTCGTGCATGTAATGGCCACGGGCAATCAATTGCCAGTCTATAAGTCCACCTGCCAATTTGCCGTCTCGTTCGACGCGATAGGTATTGCCGACATGCGAATCACCATGCAAGAGAGTTTGCGGCAATGTCGCCTGATGTTGCTGGGCGCGCATGGTCTGCGCATATAGATCATCCGGGGTAACGCCCATGCGCTGCAGCATCTCCTGTTTGAAATGCCGCTGCGAGATGACCGCAGCAATAAGCGCCGGCACTCGGTTGCGATCCGCAAACACCTCATGCAATGGACCTGAAATGTGCGGATGCACCCAGGCAAGGTCACCAGTCAGAGCCGGGCTTTGCCAGTATTTGGCGTGCAGCGTTGCCAGCACATCCAGCACCAAGCGCACATGGTCGGGCGTATGCAGTACCTGATTGTTCATGAACTGTACGCCGCGCAATTGCAAATCATCCATCACCAGCGCAAACGTCCCCGTCTGCTCATCCAAGTGACTGCCATAAAATTGCGGCGTTTCAATTGTCAGTGATGAACGCAGCCGCTCGTAGAACTGCAGTTCGTTCCGGTACAACACGTAATGATCAGGACTGGCGCCGACACGCGCAATCTTGATCGCGATGCGGGATGGCAGTTCACTCGCCGAACCGGGCGCATAGCGGACCTCAAACACACAGCGCCCGGCAGTGGAGGCATTGCCATCACCATATTGCAGCCCTTCCACCACCGTGAAGCTGTCAACAACAGAACCGGGGTAACGCTGGGCAATCAATTGTGTCAGCAACTCTGCCGTGAATTCATTCGCATAAAACGGGAAGCCTGCATCGCTCATGTGTCACCTGAAGTTGCTTGTCGTTTTCAGAACAGGAATTACTCATTCTCCATGTTGGCAGGCACCAGCGCATGATTTGCTCGCAGGGCCGCCATGCTAACTGTTAGTGCCGGGTTAATAACCCGTGTTGCCACCCGCAATTGTCGGCGCATTTACCACATGTGGGTTCGGGCCACGCCAGTATGTATTCTCGCTTTTGATCTTATCCTCCTTGTCAAAGTGCACAACAACCACCATGTTGCGATGCAGCTGATAATCATCGCTATATTCAATGACGCAGTGACTATCACCCCACCGCGTTACCTCTGGATCATCAAGCGCGCGCAGCGTCCCGCTGGTCCCACCCTCTCTTACCGATGCATCGAACCTTAACGGCGCTGGGAAGTGCATTCTGATGGCATCGGCCAGCGCGTTCCTTACGATCACATGCTGCGTGCCGCAGCCGCCGACAATCGCCGCGAACACTATGCACTGCATCTCACGCTGGAACGCCAACCACCTGTCCTATCACCTCGCTTTCGCCTCATTCAAATTGGGTGCAGTGCTGATCAAGCTGGCCGAATTTCTGGCCGCCCGGGGGCCGCTCCACACCGGAACGCGAACGCCTGCGCACTGACAACTACGGCACACAATTACTGGCAACAATGCTAGGCTTGCCGCTTGATTCAACGCCCATCGTCGAATGGCAGCAGCTCATCACCTGATCCAGGCGCATGACACGCTCGACCAACAACCATAAACAAGATCAGCCAGAACAAATCATGCACGCTCGTTGGTATCACGGCTGGAACATCGTCGCTGTCTGCATCCTGTCGCAAGTCGCCGCTCTCGGCATTCCAACCAACTGCTTTTCGTTCTTTCTCAAACCCTGGTCCGACGAATTCGGTCTGCCGATCAGTACCCTGACCCTGGCCATTACTTTGTTCAGCATGGTCTGTGTTGGCGCGGCGGCCATCGCCGGTTTTGTCTGCGAGCGTTTTCCGATCCGCAATGTCATGTGTATTGCCATGCTTGGCATTGTTGCTGGTCATGTGTTGATCGGCAGCGCGCACTCAGGCTGGCAGATCATCTTGCTGTACATGCTGTTCCTGCCGATACCCATCGTGTTTTCAACCGGCATTCCGGCGCAAATACTGGTGACACGCTGGTTCGTGAAAAAACGCGGCGTGGCATTGGCGTTGTCCGCTTTCGGTGTCGCTTTAGCGGGCGTGATTTTTCCGCCCATCGTGGTGGTGTTGCTGAAGTACTGGAGCTGGCGCGTCACCTGGTATGTTTTCGCTGCCGCGATTCTGGTGCTGGTGACGACCACGCTGTTCTTTGTGGTTCGCGACCGGCATGAACGCGATGGTCGGGACTATGTACCATTCGATCCGCCCGCAACCAGCTCCCGCAAATTGGCTGTGAAGGAAATTTTCAGCCGCCGCAACTTCTGGCTGACGCTGGGCGTTTACGTACCACTGCAGCTTGCCTATTCAGCCGTCAACGCCACCTTCGCACCTTTCGCCGGCGAACGCGGCATGACCAGTGAAGCCATTGCCATGCTGGTGGGCGTATTCAACATAGCCGCGTTGTGCGGCAAGTTGGCGACTGGCCTGTTGACTGATCGCTTCGGTAATCGCCTGCCACTGATCCTGGTCGCTGCCTGTAGTTTGGCGGGAATGTTGTGCCTGATTTTCTTCAATGCATCAGCTGGCACTGCTGCCGGTTTCATTCTGGTGGGCTTGTCACAGAGCATGCTGGTATTGCAGGCATCCTGCATCGCTGCCGAATTCGGCGCGTCCGACTTTGCCCGTGCCTATGGTCTGCTGTGTGCACTGGGGCCGATCGGTACACTGTCGCCACCCATCTTTGCACTGATGCGGGAGACCAGTGGCAGTTACACTAGCGGTCTGGTGAGCCTGGCTGTGCTGTGTCTTGTTGCCCTATTCATAGCCTTGTCGTACCGAGACTCAGCTGCAACTCCTGCGACGGAGGATGGACAAACATCGCCGGTATAAGGCTGCCGCAAGAAACAGCCTGCCCACAGGTTGCTCGTATCTGCTGGCTGCGATGCAATCCTGCGTGGACTTCGTCGCTACGTACCCACCATGAAAACGGCATGACGGACATCGGCGTAATGAGCCACCCAAAAAATTACGGATCTCTGGCGGGTCGAATCCCGGTGTACTGCCAACGCAGCGGTGCATAGAAGAAGTTGCGATAAGTGCTGCGTGTGTGTCCTTCCGGTGTGGCAAATGACCCGCCGCGGAGAACCATCTGGTTCAACATGAACTTGCCGTTGTATTCAGCTACCTGTCCGTGAAAAGGGCGGAAGCCGGGATAAGGGGAATACGCACTGCTAGTCCATTCCCAACGTCGACCGTAGTTAAGATGATCGGCCATCGCCTCCCACTCGAACTCTGTCGGCAGACGCCAGCCCGCCCATTGGCAAAAAGCATGGGCTTCGAAGTAATTGATATGAGTGACCGGCGTATCAGGATTGACCGCCTGCAGGCCGTCCAAGGTATATACAGACCACCCGCTTGCGGCATCCGGACACCTCTGCCAATACATGGGCGCACGTATCGGCAGGGACTGCACCCAATCCCACCCTTCCGCGTGCCAGAACTCGTAGCGGCGATAGCCGTCGTCTTCCATGAAGGCGAGGTACTCCGAGTTTGTAACGAGTGTTGACCGGATATATCCAGACGCGAGAAATACCGAATGACGCGGCTGCTCGTTGTCAAACGCGAAGCCGGCTCCAGCGTGACCAACCTGGTGAACACCTTCGACGATCGGCAACCAGCGCTCCTGCCCATCGACCATATCCATCCTATGTTCGAGCTGCACATCCACGGCGCTTTCAACATCCGGGTTGAAAGGGGGCAACGCAGGATTGGTGCCCAGAATAACCTTGATGTCGGTGATCAGCAGCTCCTGATGCTGCTGCTCGTGCTGAATGCCGAGTTCGATAAGTTTCGCCAATTCGCTATCAAGGGGACCCATGAGAAGTGGCTGCATGGCGTCGTCAACATGAGCGCGATAAGCCAGAACCTGCTTGACCGTAGGTCTACTCATGTCGCCGCGCTTTGATCGCTCCGCATGGGGTCCCTGGCTCTCGTAATAGCTGTTGAAAACGAAGCCATACACTGGATCATAGAGCCGGTACCCTGCCACATGAGGCTTCAGGATCACGGTTTCAAAGAACCACGCGGTGTGGCCGAGATGCCACTTCGGTGGACTCACCTCAAGGATGGGTTGCGGCACATGGTCTTCGATGGCTAGCGAAGCGCAAAGCCTCTCCGTACGCCTTCTCGTTGCAAGATACCGAGTTGCAAGAGATTTCAATTGCATGATTTCACTTCGCATGACTCTGTAACGAAATCGGTGCGAACTCGAACCGCGCTGCCTACGGCTCGCGCACCGAAGTGCGCATCGTAACGAACTCCTCGGCGATTGTCGGATGAATGCCGATGGTCTCGTCAAATATCGATTTCGTCGCACCCGCCTTCAGGGCGACCGCCAGACCCTGAATCACATCTCCCGCATCTGGCCCCACCATATGGCAGCCCAGCACCCGATCCGTGCGCGCATCGACAACCATCTTGAGAAATGACGTTTCCTTGGTTTTGGTGAGGGTGGCTTTGAGGGGTTTGATCCGGGTTTCAAAGACTTTCAGTTTATATCCTGCGGCACGCGCAGCAGATTCCGTCATCCCTACCGTTGCCACGTTTGGCAGACTGAATACCGCAGTCGGAATCAGCGAATAATCGAGCGGCCGATAAGCCTGCGGACTGAACAGCAGCTTCGCAAACGCCATTCCTTCGGCAAGCGCAACCGGAGTCAACTGCACACGCCCAATCGCATCACCAATTGCAGAAATGGACGTGTCGGCGGTTCGAAATTGCTCATTGACCGAAATGAAACCTTGCTCATCGATACGAACATCGGTGTTCTCCAACCCCAGTTCGTTCAATCTTGGTCGCCGCCCCGTAGCGAAGAGCACGCAGTCCGTTTCAATGACACGTCCATCGTTCAGATAAGCGACCAGAATATCGTCGGACCGCTTTTCAATGCGGACAATCTCGGTATTGAACTGCAGATCGAGGCCTTTGTACCGCAGCTGCTCGGCGAGGTGTTGCCGGATACTGTCGTCAAAGCCGCGCAGGAATAGATCACCGCGATAAAGCTGGCGCACCTGTGCGCCAAGCCCGTGGAAAATACTTGCAAATTCGGTTGCTATATACCCCCCACCGACCACCATCACACGCCGCGGAAGCTCCGGCAACGCGAATGCTTCATCCGAAGTGATGGCATGCTCGATACCCGGGATATCCGGCATCTGGGGCACGCATCCAACGGCAATGAGAATATGCCGGGCGGTATAGCGATTTCCCGCCACTTCAACGGTTCGTGAATCCACGAAGCGTGCACTGCCCTGCACAACACTGGCCCCCGCTTGCTCGAGCAACTGACCGTAGTAGCCGTTGAGCCAGGAAATCTGTCGATCTTTGTTTGCGATCAGCGCAGGCCACGAAAAGGTACGTTCACCTGTCTTCCATCCGTACGCCAATGCATCGGAGAACTCATCGGAGTAGGCCGCGCCATATACGAGCATTTTTTTGGGTACGCACCCGAGATTAACGCAAGTCCCTCCCAGCCGCTTGTTCTCGGCAACCATAACCTTGGCGCCCAACTGGCCGGCAAATCGCGCCGCTCGAACTCCACCCGAGCCTGCACCAATGACAAACAGATCAGCATCGTAATTCACAGCAGTTCACTCATTAATTTTCCAAACGACGTTGGTTGGAACTGCAGACATCTGCTGCAGTGCCCGCCGAGAAAATTCCGTCACACACCGACAAACTCGAGTCCGGCAAGCGCAAAGCGACTATCTGCATCGCACCAGGTGCGCCGCAAACGCCAGCCATTTCGTGCAGCCAGCGCAGCGATATCCGTCAGCAAAAATTTGCGCGACCACTCGGTGATGATGACTTCACCCGGTTTGAATGTGAAAACGCGATCGGCGATATGGACCTGCTGATGTGTATCACTCACGAGACGCATTTCCATGGCGCGGAGGCGCTCGTTCCAGATCGCCTCATGGTGGAAATCAGTGACGCGAAAATCAGCGCCCAGCTCACGGTTCGCACGATGAAGGATATTCAAGTTGAAAGCTGCAGTAACGCCTTCTCGATCGTTATAGGCTGGGATCAGCACCTCTACACGTTGGCACATATCGAAACCGATAATGGCGCGCCCCGCTTTGCCCGTGTGCCGACTCATGCGATCGAAAAATGAGTCGATTTCTGGATCACTTAAATTCCCGATCGTCGATCCCGGGAAAAAAGCGGTACGTCTGTTGGTCACTGGGGCGAGCGACGGCAGTTCCGTCATGAAATCACCCACAATCGCAGTAAGCCGCATGGCTGGATAGCGCCTGCGCAACCGCTCAGCCGCAGCCAACGCCGCCTCTGAAATATCGACCGGCAAATACTCCACCGGATGCACCGCATTCAGCACCAGCTCAATTTTGGTCAGGTCAGATCCCGCGCCATATTCGATGACGGGGACACCATGACCCATGAAGTCGGCGATATCCGTGAGATGACTCTCCAGCACCTGCAGTTCGATGCGGGTCAGGTAATACTCATCCAGGCCGGAAATGCGCTCAAACAGAGCCGATCCCGCCGCGTCATAAAGCCAGCGGCACGGCAGCGTCTTTTGTTGCTGCGACAAACCGGTGAGCACATCGATCCGGAACATTGCCACCGTATTCAAGGTTCCGGAACCATGTGCCATGAGCATCATTACAGCCGCGACGTCGGGATGCTGATTCCCAGCATTACATCAAACGATTCGCGGGAACGTTGATGGAATCCGGCGCATGCTCGAACTTGCGGATCATCGCGGTAACGGTGTATGTCGCCAGCAGCGTCCCATCCTGTGCAAACACGCTACCGCGACCTTGAGCCAGACCACGCCCCGCATAGACCGAAGGATTCGAATACAGTATCCAACCCGACACGTCGGCGTCAGCGTGGTAAGCGATCGCAATCGACATGACCCCAGTCGATAAGGTCACGTGTGCATCGCCTTCCTTCACACCGGCGTGCGGCAGCATCGCAGCACCAATCGTGAAGTGACCTACGCATTGAGTTAGCAACGCCTGATTCAATAACTGCGATGCCGGTTTGTCGCGGCAGCGCATCCAGCAGTGAAGCTCGGGTGGTCCGATGCGGTCTTCGAACGGCGCATAGTCGCCGTTTACGAAGCGAACATCCCGACCGGTCATACCGTAATCGAATGCAGGACATTCATCGGGCCCCGGGACTTTTGGCATCGCAATCTGCTGCTTGATAAAATCATCCGAGCCAGAGTCCATCAACACCAAAGCTGGACAACGCAGCTTTCCCTCCTGCTCAGCTTTAACCGACACTGAGGCAAACGTTTTACCTGACTGGAGAACTTCAACATGGAAGTCCAGCGGCAAATCAAAGCGTGCCACACGAGTAAAGAGCGCATGAGCCGAGACCGCCCGCTTGTCGGGAACGGCCTTCGACGCTGCAACAATCGCTTGAGCGAGCATTTGACTCCCCTCGACTACATTGCGTGGTGCGTGTAGATGGGCCGGTGCGGTGAACAACCCGGAACCCATGGGCTGCAAGTCGATGATACGGATCAGATCGGCCAAGTCACCCCAATTGCTGTTGTAAATGGTTTTGTCCATGGCGGTCACGCAGTGGTCTTCTTCGGAACCGGGAAGATTGCCACGCCGATCGAGACTGTTACTTGATCCGCATAGAATGCGATGTAACCACCGATCTGACTTACTTCGGGATAAGGATGCTCATAGCTCCAAGCTACTGGAACGGTACGATCACCTTGCGCCAATGCCCAGTAGGAAGCGACACCCTTGAACGGGCAATGACTGACTTTCTCAATCTTCACCAGTTTGGTCATGTCGATTGCTTCGCGCGGAAAATAGAACACGATGCCGTGGTTCTGCTCGTCAACCAGCAGGGTGCGCTCGCTATGCGCCAGACGGACACCGCCTGACGTAGTGACAGTAACCGGATTGCGGCGTCGCATGATATCGACGCGATAGTCATAACGGTCGTCGTACCCGGGCGCCCAGTTGGGATCAATTTGTGTAGTGGTCATGATGGTTTCTAAAGTTCGAAATGGGATTGGACAGATCGAGTGTCTATGCCTGCCACGACGATCCGGGCACGATGAATCGCTCCATCGTGCTAGCGCTTGCCCTCGAGCAGACCCTTGAGGTTTGAGCTCATGAACATCTGCTGCTCGGCAGGCGTGAAGTCCTTTACCTCGTTGAGGTAGTCGATCGGTCGCTTGAGACCTTCCGGGTGCGGCCAGTCACTGCCAAACAAGATGCGCTCAGGCGGGACATGGCGCTTCAGCTCGTTCAAGTCTTCCTCATAGTACGGCGCGACGTAAACGCATCGCCGGAAAGTGTCGACGGGATCTTTCGCGAAGCTTTTCGGCAGCTGACCATAGGCCCTGTGCAACATCTTCATCAGGTGCGGAACCCAGATCGACCCGTTCTCGCACGATACCCAGCGGATGTTCGGGAAGCGGTCCATCACTCCGTGCGCAATCAGCGCCGAAATCATGTCCGCGATCGCACGACCCTGCGTATCGATGCAAGCCTTCAGTGGATCGGACACGTCAAAGGCAAGCGCCTCGTTCGCCTTGCTGGTCCCCCACCAGCGATAGATCTGGTCGTACCCAGAATCGGAAATGTGCAGCACGACGAAAATATTGGACTCGTTGACTCGCGCCCAGAACTTGTCGAATTCTGGTGAACCCGGCGAGCGCGAGCCGAATCGTCCCGGCACCGGTGCGGGCCTGATCAAAATCATGCGCGCGCCTTGTTTCAGCGCCCATTCCAGCTCCTCGCAAGCCAAGTCGACATCAGCCAGCGAGATGTAAGCGCAGGGGTACAGGCGATCCTTGTAGTTGAAGGACCACTCGTCCGCGACCCAGGCATTGAGCGAATGGACGCAGGCCGCCGCAAGCTCGATGTTGTTGCCCATGTGCCCTTCGATCACCGACGCGAGTGTGGGGAAGATGACCTGCGCGTGAACTTTATGCTCATCGAGCAGCTTCAGCCGCGCTGCGGGCTCGTAGAACTCCGGCTGTGAGGCCAGAACGTCGCCCGTTAGTTCGCGAAGAGTTTTCCCTTCCTTATTGTTGGCGCGAAACCAAAGCTCATGCGTGCCTGGCGCAGCCACGACATCGAAGGTCGGATTGGGAATGTATTCGCTGAGATGTCCGTTGATCGCAATCTTGGTGCGACCCTCGACCTGGACGTATTGAAAATCCTTGTGAAACTTCTTGGGCAAGTGCCTTCGAAAGGCATCGGCGGTTTCATAGTAGTGCCCGTCGGCATCGTAGACGGGATAACCAAGATCCCGAGTTTCTTTCACCCGCTCCATCACATGTTGAACAGCCATCGCGTTCTCCAGCAACTTGTAAATAGATGGTTAATCCAGATCGCCTAACCGATTTGCACTCAAGGTAGTCACGGCGAACTGCTTTGTTCGAGCAATGAGAAAATCTCCTTCGCCACGATCGTTCCTGAAGCGCTTTGATCAAGCGCCTCAATGACTTCGCCTGTCGCCTCGCCAAGCGCTTTGAGCGTGGCCCCGAGGTTGTCTGTTTCGACTTCATAAATGGCGACATATTTCGCCGTGGCCGCCCCCGGGATTTGCGCGACCTTGACACGGAATCGGCGCGCACTGGTGATACCCGGCACACTCAAAATCTCCGGGATATGAATCTCGTTGTACCAGCGGTTGTATTCGTCCTCTTTTCCCTCTACGGGGCTAGTAAGAGCGATCAGTACATGTTTGGCCATTTTTTGGGGACCTATGCAGATGAAGCCCGCCGCTTGACGGCTGAGCGATGTCGTCGCAATTCATGCCAGAGCCGAACGCTCCCGCGAACATTGTCCTATTTTTTACAATATGACACGTTTGTTGTCAACTTTAGACGGGCTGGCCAAGCACGACTTGGCCGAAGAATGCCGGTCACGTTGACAGGGTGATAGCGCTCAGCCAGCATCAGTGGGATGCGTGGAAAACAAGCAAGCCGTTCTTGGCCAGTAGATTTGTTCGACGAGATCCTGCGGTTGCACGGCCGATTCAAGAGCACGTTCGCGGATTTTCGTAGCGATAGTGGCCTGACCGAATCGGAGCTCATGGTGCTCAACGCGGTGCTCGAAGCGGAACAGCCACCCACCATGTCCCAGATCGGCCGCTCGGTGGGACATTCGCGGCAGTTCATCCAGCGTGCGGCGAACTCACTCATGAGACAGGGCCTTATCGAAACGCAGGAAAACCCGGACCATAAACGCGCTGCGTTGCTGATACCCACAGCTAGCGCCCGTGAATTGAAGCGGGAGATGAACTCCCGTGCAGAGGCAATCGCCAAAGCGCTGCGCCATCAGATCGATGCAGATGCCGTGCGAGAGGCCATCCAATCCCTTCGAGCCGTTCGCCGCGCCATGGAAGCACATCACCGCAGCACTAAGAGTGCAACACGCCGCACCATGCGTTGATTGCATGTGAGTGCGGCCGCAAGTAGCAGCACACTGAAGCACGCTGCTCCATCCATCCACACGCGCTCAACTTCCAGACCGGCTTCACCCGCGAGATCGGCGAAGCTGTCGAGCCTGTGCTTGTGACTGCACTCGATGAGCAGGCGTTCGACCGGGCAAATTGATGGCTTCATTGCCGATGAATGCGTTGATCCTCGAGTGATGGCTTGCCTGGCGTACCCGGGTGCCCCTGTCGGTTACGCTTTCCAGACCAGCGGCAACGATTGCAGCTGTAATACCGAGCCGATCATCGATTGCACTTCGGCGCCGGGCTTGATGCGGAATTCCGGCAACGCCTTGAGCAATTCCTGAATGGCAATGATCAGCTCGCGTCGCGCCAGTGGCGCGCCGACGCAGCGATGAATGCCGGAACCGAAGGTGACATGGCGCGGCTTGCGATCCAACTTCACGGTAGTGGGATCCGAAAATTTTGCCGGATCGTTGCTGCCAAGCGGCGTGCTCAACGCTATGTGATCGCCCGGCATCAACTGCACGCCGTTGATCACCACCGGCTTGATGCAGCGGCGCGTGGTGGTGACGGCAGCGTAAGCGCGCAGTAGTTCTTCGACCGCGTCCGGCACCTGCTCGGGATGGGCGCGCAAATAGGCTTGATGTTCCGGATGTTCGGCCAGATGGCGCGCTTGCCAGCCCATGTTGGTGGACACGGTATCCAGCCCGCCGACGAACAGGTTGAAGCAGAAACCCAGCAGTTCGTCTTCCGTCAGCTTGCGGCCGTCAATTTCGGTTGATATGCCGTAACTGATCATGTCGTCGCCCGGGTTCTTGCGGCGTTCGACCATCATGTCGCGCAGGAATTGCACTACCTCGAAGGTTGCCTGGCGCATTTCTTCGATGTTCGTCGGATGGATGAGCTTCTTTTCCCAGCTCAGATACTGTTTCATCTCGCTCCGCGGCCAGCCCACGAGTTCCAGAAACACAGCAATCGGAAACTGGAAGGCCATGTCGGCCATGTAATCGCATTCACCTAGATCCTTGAACTGAGCGATAGCGACGCGTGCGGTGTTACGCACGTGTTCCTCAAGAGCTGCCATGCGCTTGGGTGTAAACAGCGGATTCATCAGGCCGCGATGAAACCGATGATCGGGTAGATCGCTTTCGGCAGGCACCAAATTCCAGCCGCCGCCCGTCAGTTCGCGGAACGGCGAAAAATCCTTGCTGGAAAAGTGTTCGGTATCGCCATAGATGATCTCCAAGTCTTCGAAGCGGCGAAAAACCCAAATGGGACCGAGGCCGTGGTAGCCATCCAGCGTATAGAACGCTGCCGGGCCGCAATGCACCTCCGGCACGATGGTAGTAAACGGGTTCTCCGTCGTGATGCGGCCGTCATGGAACGGAAACGGGCGCACCATCTCCGGCCTAACGTGCGGCGGCAGGGTCTGCATGGTGACGGGGCCACTGGATTGCATGGAGCTTTTCCTCTTGGTTTTTGATCTGGCCCGAGTCCGCTGGTTGGATGTCGGCTTGCTGGCATTCTATAAGTCGATTGGTTCTACACAATCAAATAGAGGTACATACTCTTTTAACTATTGGTCACGAATCCGGACGCGCCGATGGCGGACCTGCAAACCCTCAATACCTTTCTGCACGTCGTGAAGTGCGGCAGTTTTTCCGCGGCAGCCGAGCAACTGGGCGTGACGCCGCCGGCCGTCAGTAAAAGCATTGCCAGGCTGGAGCGTGCGCTCGGCATCCGGCTGATGAATCGCACCACGCGCAAGTTACACCTCACCAGCGAAGGCCGGGATTTCCTTGCGCATGTCGAGCCGCATGTGCATGCCATCGAAGCTTCGGTCGAACACGCCCGCCGTGCCACACAGCGACCACGCGGCTTGTTGCGAATCGTCGTCGGCACGACCTTCGGCCAGCACTGCCTGATCCCGGTGCTGGCCGGTTTTTTCGATCGCTATCCCGAAGTGAAAGTCGAGTTGGATTTCGATGAGTATCCGCGCGATCTGCTCGAAGGCGGCTTCGACCTGTGCATCCGTCTTGGGGTCGGCAGTCAGGCCACGCTGGTGACGCGGCGCTTGCACTATGCGTTTCCGGTCGTCCTGGTGGCCAGTCCGCAGTACCTGGACACGCATGGGGTGCCGCGCACCGTCGAAGCGCTAGCGGCCCATCGCTTTGCGGGTGCAGGCAGTCAGTCCAAGCACATTGCCAATTGGCAATTGCAGCGCGTCGCGCCGGAAACCGAAGCCGCGCGTCGCCGCCGAGGCAAACCTATCTTTGTGCCGATTCCGCGCGGGCCACTGATCATCAACGGCACTTACTACGACACCGCCATAATGGCCGCCCTGCATCATGTGGGAATTGCGGGAGCGGCATTGCCTGCGGTGCAATCGCACTTGCAGTCGGGCAAGCTGAAAATCGTGCTGCCTGACTATCGCGTCAAGAATTCCCGTGCGGCAGACAATTGCCTGTATATCCAGTATCCGCATCGCGAGCATTTGGCGCCCAAGGTGCGTGTGTTCGTGGAATACGTGATGGCGGCATTAAGCGATCGTTCCATCAATGAGTTTCCCATCGAACAATATGCTGCGCGTTGAACGATAACGCCCGGTGCATGGCGCGAATTCACAAGCGTGGCGCTCCGTGCAAACGATCAGTTGCTGGCGACCTCGGTCAAGGTGATTCCAGAAACTTTGCGTATCGGCCGCAGCATGGGGTTCAGCCGCTCGTTGATCGCCGATGCGCCCGAACGCGTCATACGCATGGCTTTTACCTTGAAAGAATGGATAGGAAATGAACGCTCGCCGCGATCACTGCAGACCTCGCGGCGTATCAGCTGCATATTTGTGGCTGCACTTGGTTAGCCGGGGTTCGCTGGGATGCTTGCGCATTAACCATTGGTAGAAGATGTCGATATGCGGATCGTTCTCGTCAGTCCAGACGGCCATAAAAGCCTGGCGTGTGATCCACGCGCAACCGGGTCAGCTTGCGGTAGCAGATCAACCAGTGTCCATCCACCTTGCGATAGTGCTCATGATAATGACCGTAGCCATGAAAGAATTCGTCACGATCGCCATTGCGCCACCACAGATGATCTTCCATCGGCCAGATGCCTGTTGCAGTCGTTGCTGAGGTGATTTCAATTTCGGGCTGATGGGCATGATGCACGGAGGTGACCGACGTGTTGTGTTCCATGAAATAGCGAATCTGATTGGCCAACGCCTGCGGCCCGACCACACGATTGCGCTGACCATTGCTCTGCGGCTGTTTGTCGGGCGGCAAGTCGCCGTAGGTTTCGCTCCAGGCGTCGTCGGTATGCACGCTGCCGTACAAATCCCATTGCTTCATGTCCATGTAGCGGATGCGCTTGGCGAACACGGTTTTGATTTCTTCAATGGCCAGCAGCATGTCGGCCGCATTGAGCGATGATTCAGTCATGATGCTCTCGTTGGTTGATCAGGCCGAAACAAACCGCCTAAAACAAGCTGCGTGAAGCACCACCGTCGATACGGATCACTTCGCCGCTGATGAATCCGGCGCGCTCGGAACACAGAAAAGTAACCAGCGCCGCGATCTCTTCGCCCGTGCCGAAACGCTGCATCGGTGTCGTCTCGATGAACTTCTCCGTATCGAAGCCGTAGGTATCGAGATACTCCTTGGCGATATCGGATCGTATTGCTCCCGGCGCGACGCTGTTTGCAGTGATGGCGTATTTGGCATACTCGAACGAAATGGTCTTGATGATGGAAACCGATGCAACGCGGATATTCTGGTGCGGCATCGGAATGTCGAGATGCGGCGTCTTGACGATCGTAGCCAGTTCGACAATGCGCCCCCAGCGACGCGCCTTCATCGACGGCAGGACTTCGCGCGCAAGGTTGACAAGCGACATCGTGAACATCTCATGGGCTGAGGCATAGTCTTCATTTGGGATGACTTCGAACCCGGAGCGGAGAATTGGCATCGGCGGGTTGATAACCAGAATGTCCGGCTCCCCAAATGCATGACGAGTTGCATCAACAATCTGTTTCGCATCATCGACACTGGTCATGCCGGTAGTGAGTCCCTTCACTTTGCCGCCGGCTGCCGTGATTTTGGCGACGGCGCTTTGCACAATATCTGCATTGCGCCCGGTTAACACCACTGCTGCGCCTTCAGCCGCCAGTTCAGCGGCAATCGCCAGGCCCGAACCGCGGCTGCCGCCTGCGACGATTGCGACTTTGTTGGTGAGGTTGAAATTCATTGATCCCCCTGATGAGTGAGTCGGCGCATTTCGCACACAGTGAAACCGGCGCGCGTGTGATGCGCGCCGAGGAGCGCAACCAGCTCGTGCGCGTGCTCATATCAATTGCTCCAGGGATGCCCTGTCGTATGGAAGAAAAGCAGTGCCGCTGCGCGCCTTCTGCGTCCACGCCGGATCGCTGAGCAATGCCCTGCCCACGGCAACTAGATCGAACATGCCGCTCTCAAACAGGTTGAGCACCTGGTCAAGGTTGTTGATGGCCAGGGTGTCGCCGCGGTTCTTGAACGTGTCCTGCAACCAATTGTTGAGACCCACGCCGCCTACTGTCATCGATGGCTTGCCGGTCAGCTTGCGCGCCCAGCCGCTCAGCGTGAGGTCGGACCCTTCGAAGACAGGACCGTCGAAGCGACGGCTGCTGGCATCGAACAAATCGACGCCGGCATCGGCGAGCGCCCCCAACATGATGCCGAGCTCATCGGGTGTTTCAGCAAAGCGGGCACGGTAATCCTGCTGCTTGTGTTGCGAGAAGCGGAACAGAATAGGCGGCGCTTCGCCAATCGCCGAACGAATTGCCTGGACCACTTCGGCGCCGAAGCGCGCGCGCGCCAACGCATTGCCCCCATAACGATCCGCGCGTCGATTGGTGTCGGACCAAAAAAAAGTATCGATGAGATAACCATGCGCGCCATGAATGGCGATGCCATCGAAGCCCGCATCCATCGCATACCGCGCCGAACGCGCATACGCGGCAATCACATCGCCGATCTGCGATTCGGTCATGGGTGCAGTAGGAGGCGTGGTGCGCTGCACGTACTCCGGTGCATACGAAGTCAATCCCGGCGTGCCCCACAGACCCGATGGGCGCAAGCCCGGATGATCGTGGCGTGCTCTGGCGGACGCGCCATACAACACCCCTTGATGCCACAGTTGCGGAACGATCTTGCCGCCTGCTGCATGCACGGCATCGGTCACGCGACGCCAGCCGGCCAATGCAGCCTCGCCGTGCATCACCGGAATCCAGTCGGTGTCGACTGCATACGGATGATCGATGCCGGTACCTTCGGTGACGATTAGCCCCACACCGCCTGCGGCACGCCGTGCGTAATAGGTGGCCACATCGTCGCCGGGCACACCCTGCGGTGAATGTTCGCGCGTCATGGGTGACATCACGAAACGATTACGCATCGTCAACGAACGTAGCGTGAACGATTTAAACAGCGGATCGGTCATGCTTTCCCCCGAGTTTCGGTTGCGATTGACGCGTCGATGTCGGCGAGCAATGCGCGTGCGTCGGCATCACCGTTCATCAGTCGGTTGCTGCGCCGGGCAATGCGCCAGACACCGGCGACGCGCTGCAGCTCCCAGCGATTGGCGGATACCCGCCAGGCGTAGAACCGTTCCTCGCCATCGGGTCGAAATACGCAGGTGTAGTTGAGCGCGACGGCGCGATCGCCATCAATGCGCACATGCGGCAGTCCCATCACATGACAGACGCCCGTGGGCACCATGTCGAAATGCCGCTGCGCGAATACCTCTGCAATCGCCTGTCGACCTTGCATCGCGCCTACCGCGCCGATGTCATAGATGCCATCTTCATTCCACAAGCAGGCCAGTTGTGCGGCTCGCTGTGCAGTGCTGGTGGTGTCGACGAGTGGCCCGTAACTCGCAATCACCTGGCAGATCTCCTGGTGATCGCGCAGCCGAGCCACTTCAGCTTCAAGTGCTGCGAGTCGAGCATCTCTATCTTGTTCGCTGCTTTTAGCCGAGGCCGACATATCGCACCACGTGATGATGAAGGTTGATGTTGGCTAGTTTGGCAGCATTGCCGGCCGCGACATAGCTGCGCAATCTCATGCCGAGCTGGATCGCGGCCAAATTGTCGAGATCCTGCACGTACAGCCTTTCTTTTTCAGCTTGCAGAAACACACGCGACATCTGTGGTTCGTTCGGGATGTCCGCGTTCAAGGCAGATCTATTTGCATTCACACAGCTTGCGGACGCATGCGTGAGTATCCCCGAAATTATATTTTTTACACACTGATGTGCAGCGTTGTGAGTATCATAAAAAAAATGATAGCCTGTCAATTATTCAAAAGCGGCATGCAACATCTAAGCCGCTTCGCGTGCCGTACAGGTCGGCATTCTGACGCAATCTGGCTACTGCTTTTTTTGCACAGAACGAGGAAAACACATGCCCATCAAGAAAATACTCCTGCTCCGGCGCAAGCAAGGCCTGACACCTGCCCAATTCCGCGATGGCTATGAGAACAGCCATTCACGCATTGGGGTTGAGCTGTTCGGCCACCTCTGGATTGGATATCGGCGCAATTACCTGACCAGGGGCTACCCGTTTACGGTTAGCAACGGAGCCCTGGCCGGGCCGGAAGACGTCGGATACGACGCCATTTCGGAATTCATACTGCGCGATGAAGCGGCTTTAGAGGAAATGGGCCGGATTGCCCAGGCGAACTGGGCACGCATCAAGGAAGACGAACTCAAATGGTTCGATGAAGTGCACAGCTACGTGATGTCGTGCGAAACGATCGAGGAAGATTTGAGCAAACGTTGATGCGGCTTCGCTCAGCGACTGGAAATGTGCAGCACCGATCGCTGAGTAGCTGACATCTGTTCAACGGCTTGGTTGAACCACTGATGAGAAAACCAACATGAGGAACTTTTCGGGTTCCTCATGTTGTTAGCCAGAAAAATCAGGTCTTTTTGAAAGACAGTTTTTCCGATAACCTGCCGAGAACGGCTCGATTCCCTATCAGACAATCTCGCCCAACACTTGGCCGACTTTATAAACTTCGCCTGTCTTGGCCAGAATTTTCAGAGTACCGCTGGCAGGGGCATTGACTTCATTGACTGATTTGTCGCTCTCCAGGGAATAAATCGGCTGACCTTCGGTTACCTGTGTGCCATCGGCCACCAACCATTCGGTCAAAGTACCCTCATCCATCGAGAAACCAATTTTGGGGAGTAGAACTTGCGTGCTCATGAGTAATTCCAGTGCAAAGTCATTTGAGGGTTTTGCGCAATGCAGCTTCGATCTGCGCCGCGCCGGGAACAAAGGCCGTTTCCAGCGGCTTTGAATAAGGGACGGCACAGAACGGCGCACCGACACGCTGCACCGGTGCCTTGAGTTGCGAGAACAGCTCCTCATGGATGACGGAAGAAATTTCCGCCCCCACACCGAAGGGTTTGACCGCTTCATGCGTCACCACGGCACGACGGGTGCGCGCGACCGAATTGAGCACCGTGGCACGATCCCACGGCGCGATGGTGCGAAGATCAATCACTTCGACTTCAACCCCTTCTTCGGCGAGCTTGCTGGCGGCAGCAATCGCTTGATGCACCTGCGGACCATAGGCAATCACGGTGGCATCACGACCGGGACGCGCAACGCGCGCCACACCCAGTGGGATGCGCTGACCCGGTTCAGGCGCTTCACCGGGAGCAAAATAGGTAGGCAGGTTCTCGATGAAGATGCAGGGGTCATCATCAAAAATGCATGACAGCAACAGACCCTTGGCCTCGGCTGGCGTTGAATAAGTCACCACCTTCAAGCCCGCCGTATGGGCAAACCAGGCCTCTAGATAATCTGCATGCTGTCCGCCCGTGGAAAAGCCTGCGCCCGTGGTCACGCGAATGGTGATCGGCACTTTGGTTTGTCCGCCGGACATGAAGCGCAGCTTGGCCGCATGATTCACGATCATGTCCATCGCCACGGTGGTGAAATTCATCAGCATGATTTCAGCCACGGGTTTCATGCCGACCATCGACGCACCGATGCAGGCGCCAATGATGGCCTGTTCGGAAATGGGCGTGGAGCGCACGCGGGCATCACCGAATTTCGTTGACAGTCCCTTGGTGACACCCATGACGCCGCCATCTTCGGGATCAGCTACGTCCTCACCCAACATGATCACTTCAGGATCCGCTGCCATCGCCTCGTGCAGCGCCATGTTGAGCGCCTGGATGGAGTTCATCTTTTTGGAAGTTGCAGTGCTCATCAGTTCACTCCGTCAATTCAGCGGCGTATACGTCTTTGCGCAGTTCGGAAACATCGGGGAACGGCGCAGCAATGGCCGCATCAATGGCGGCGGCAATCTCGCTGGCGTAAGTCGCGTCCACGGCATCCAGTTCGGCCGCGGTGACATGTTTCTGTTCGATCAGCCAGTTGCGGTAGCGCGGCACCGGATCTGCCGCCATGGCCGCCGCCTTTTCTTCCTTGTTCATGTAAGCATCGGCGTCACCAAAGACATGTCCAAAAAAACGGAATGTCATGGCTTCAATAAGCGTTGGCCCTTCGCCGCGGCGGGCACGTTCGATCGCTTCATGTGCAACTGCATGCATTGCCAGTGGATCATTGCCATCCACCGTCACGCCGGGCATTTGATAGCCCACGGCGCGGTCGGCAATGTGTTTGGCCGCTGTCGCTTTTTCATAGCGGGTGTGCTCGCCAAAACGGTTGTTCTGGCACACGAACACTACCGGCAGTTTCCACACACTGGCCATGTTGAGTGCTTCGTGGAAGGCGCCAATATTGGATGCGGCATCGCCGAAATAAGCGACCGTAACGCGGCCGTCCTTGCGGATCTGTGATGCCAACGCGAGGCCATTGGCGATGGGCATGGAGGAGCCAACAATGCCGGTGGTGATCATTGCGCCCGAGGCAGGATGGGTGATGTGCATAGGACCACCCTTGCCTTTGCAGGTACCTGTTGCCTTGCCTGCCATTTCAGCCCACAAGTCTTTCAGGGGCACGCCTTTGGCCAGCATGTCATGGGTGCCACGATAGATGGTGCAAATGTAATCAGTGGTTTTGAGGTTCACCGAAACGGCGCTGGGAATTACCTCCTGGCCGCGCGGCGAGTAATAAATCATCGGCAATTTGCCAGAAAGGATGGCCGCACGGGCCTGCTCGTCATTTTGCTTGAGCAGGGACATCTTGCGATACATCTCGATGAGTGTTGCCCGATCGGGCATGGAGGCATTCTCAGTCATAAAGGGTTCCCGTTAGCGGCGTGGGTTTGCTTCGCACGAACTCGAGCATGCAGTTGTCAAGGATACGCTTGCAGCAAACGTATCCTCCGTACAATAACTGACTTTGTATCATTTTCCTTAGGCGGATTGAATAATCTTGCAGCCGGCGCCGATACTGATGCCTTGGCAACTACGACGCCTTGAAGAACGCGCCCGTGCCATGCAAGCCGCAGCCCCGCTGACGGAAATTGCCGCGCTGTGTCATATCAGCGTTCGCTAACTGGTACGCGCATTCAAAAGCCAGCATGGGCCAAACCGTGCAACAGTATTTTTCCGTCCGTCAGATGAAAATAGCGAAATCACTGCTTATCAGCACCGAGCTACCACTCAAGGCTCTTCGCAGGTGTCGCCTCCTACTCACGGCTACGCTGTATCAGTCGTAGATATAACTGTTAATCAGACCATGCAGATGCGTGACCGAGCGCTCCTGTATCGGGTTGGGTCGCAAGCCGCGGCCATTCAGGGCAATGGAATGCATACCTCGCTGCACATCTTCGATATTGGACATGTCCTGGCTTAGCAAAGGAGGAATTTTGCCACCATGTCCGTGCCAATCCGGGATCAACGTTTTCTCCAGTGGTGGCACCGTTTCCTTCTTGCCAAAGTGCACCAGGCTCATCATGTGAAACTCACATTTGTCGGGATTAAAAGGATCATCGGGATCCGGCCTGCCGCTGAATGCAAGCGTTCCATCCGGCCCCACAGAGAAGCTCTGATTGGGGAAAGCCACCCAAGCCCCACCTATCTCCGCCCACTGCTCTGCGGTAGGCATAGGAAAATAAGCCTCAACCTCGTCAGCCGCTTTTTTCATTGCCATGGTTGCAGCCGCCATCACATCCCCCATGGGTGTGTTGTCGGGCAATGCTCGGATGGCCTTAGCGGCCGCAATAAAAGAACGGCTGGTGCCCTGACCATTACCTTTGTGCCGCGACAATTGTTCTAGCAGTGCATCCTGGTATTTGGCAAAGCCTTCGTGCCATTCCTGCAAGGTCTGGGGTGGCTTATTCAATCTCCGGGACGGTGCACCGGGCATTAACTCAAATGCATAAGAGTGGGTGCTATGCTTGCCACGGATGATGGAATGATTTTTTTCGTCTATCACCGCAGTAAACTGCGGATGTGTACCCAATACATGGTAGCTCTCGGCAAACGCCTCCTGAGCGGTTTTCCAGTTGCCTTTCAGCTTGATGACGTTGTACCAAGCGATGCGCATGTCTTCAAATTTCAAGACACCAAGCGCGCGTTGCGCAGGGGCAATGAATTCCTCAAACGATTCCGGCTGCTCCGACATGTTGATGTAAACAAATCCACCCCAGTGCGCAACGTGCACCGGCACCAGCGACATGTCCTTGATAGTCATGTCGGGGTAACCATTCCACTGCTCGTGATCCAGAATGCGGGTATTGTTGCCTTTTAAATCCCATTGCCAAGCGTGGTATGCGCAATGGAATTTGGTGATTTGTCCGGCACCTGACAACAAACGCCGGCCGCGATGCGGACACACATTGTGAAATGCTTTGACTTCCTCCTTGCTAGTCCTGACCACGATAACTGACTGGTCCGCAATGTCATAAACCATGTAATCCCCCACATTGGGGATTTCTTCAAGTCGACACGCCCACTGCCAAACTCGCGGCCACAGTCGCTTGGCCTCGAGATCGGCAACAGTACGCGACGTATAGGCTTGATGATGAACCAGATCAGCTCTGACCTTGTCCAGCGACAGGCCACCATTGGTTTCCAGAGCCATTGCAAACACCCCCGTTCAAAGCAATCAAAACACAGAATCCGCCCCATTTATTGGGCAGCACCAAATCGGTCGACAGGTCAAATCTCAATCATTTGAAAGGCATCCTTGGTTGCGCCGCAGTCAGGGCAATACCAGTCCGCAGGAATGTCTTTCCACTCCGTGCCGGGGGCAATGCCGCTCTCCGGGTGACCCACTGCTTCGCTGTAAACCCAGCCACATTGCACACACAACCAATTTCTCATCACGGCAAATAACGCTTACCAGAAAGCCTGTGAAAATTGACACTCCGCCAACTTCTGCAGATACTATTTCAATTACACACGAGTGTGCAACCTACAACGAGAATTCCCATGAGCAAAACACTCCGCCAAGTCAACGAGCCAGTCTCTGTTCTAAACGCGAACATCCCGAAGGAGCCCTATTTCTCGCGTGCGTTTCTGGAAGGTGAAAAACAGCGCCTTTGGCCGAATGTATGGCTGATGGCGTGCCGCGAAAGCGACGTGGCCGAGAAGGGCCGGTTCATCACCCTCAACATTGCCGATGAATCGATTCTGGTGGTCCGCGGTGCGGAAGACGGCGTTCTACGTGCGTTCTTCAATATTTGTCAGCATCGCGGCCGGCGACTGATGTCCATGGAATCCGGCCGCGCCAGCAAGTTTGTCTGCAAGTATCACGGCTGGCGCTGGAACAGCGATGGCAGCAATGACGAAGTGATTGATCAGGCGGACTGGGGCGACAGCCTGAGTCAGAAAGACGTAGCGCTGAAACCCCTGGCGCTCGGCACCTGGGGAGGCTGGGTGTTTGTGCACATGCAGCCTGACAAGGCCGAACCTTTGCAGGAGTATCTCAAGCCACTGGTACACGCCTTCCGCAACTACCGCTTTGAAGACTTCGCGCCGGTATGGCATCGCACCGTCAAGCTGCCCTGCAACTGGAAGGTCGCGCTCGATGTCTTCATCGAGGGATATCATGCCACCACCGCGCATCGCCAATTCAATCCGGTATCCGGTGACAACCGCTGGACCTGCGAGACTCACGGCGTGCATTCCATGTTCCATTTCCGCAACTTTCCCATCTTGGGCGATCCATCGCTGAACATCGCTTCCTTGTCCGGCTTGCCGCAGGACGAAGCCTTGTTTGCCAATGCCAAAAGCCGCGCAGAAAAGATTCACATCTACTTCAAGCTGCTGAATCGCGATACCGGCGCCCTGTTCACTGATCGCAGGGTGCGCGCCATGCAGCGAGTGGCAGAAGAAATGCCTGCAAATGCCGAATACATGGACTTGCTCGCGGCCATGGACCGACTGCTTCGCGAAGAAGGCCGCAAGGATGGTATTGAGTGGGACAAGTTCACCGGCGAAGACGTTGCCGCTGTGGGACTGGACTGGAATATCTTTCCCAATATTGCGTTCCTGCCAACTGAAGACGCGGCACTGGTGTATCGCGCCCGACCCAATGGCGACGACCCCGATACGTGCATCTTTGACATCTATGCGATGGAACGCTTTGCACCGGGCAAGGCACCGGCTACCAAGCGCGAATCCCTGGAAAAATGGCAGGATGGCCAGTGGCCACTGGTATTCGTGCAAGATTTCGAAAATTTGCCGGAAATCCAGGCGGGACTGAAGTCGCGTGGCATCCAGTTCGTCCGCCTCAACCCGCTCTCTGAGCTGACGTGCGTCAACCTGCATCATCATGTGCGGCGCTATGTCTATGGCAGCGCCGAATAAGCGATAAGACGCTGACTTTGCACGCCGTCGGGCTGGCCCGATGGCCTGCATTAATATTACAAAACAGATCAATTATCAGGAGCGAGCATGAACGTTCCAGCAAGCATTCCTGCCTTAATCCGCGAATCTGCCCCTGGTGATCTGCAATGGAATTCATATGTCGCCGAACCCATCATTGTCGATCCCGCCACACAGCAATGGGATGACGCCGCGGATGTGTTGATTGTCGGCTTTGGCGGCGCAGGCGTGTGCGCCGCCCTTGAGGCACGCGCACAAGGCGCTGAGGTGCTAGCGCTGGACCGATTTGAAGGCGGCGGTGCCACCGCCCTGTGCGGTGGCATTTATTACGGCGGCGGTACACGTTTCCAGACTGAAGGTGGTTATCCCGATTCGGCGGAAGACATGTATCGTTATTTGAAACAGGAAATCGGCGATGCGGTTCAGGACTCAACCCTGCGCCAGTTCTGCAATGACAGCAACGCCAATCTGGAATGGCTCGTATCGCACGGAGTGAACTTCGGCAGCAAGGTGTACACCGGCAAACGCAGTTATCCACCTGCAGGCTATGACTTGTATTTTTCGGGCAATGAAAAAGTACCGCGCTATAAAGCTCACGCCAAAGCGGCGCCACGCGGCCACCGGGTGGTTGGGCCTGATTTCACCGGCGAGACCCTATTTGCCGCATTGAAACAATCCGCATTCGCGCACGGCGTACGCCTGCGTCCGCACACGCGAGTTACCCGGCTGCTGCTGGATTCAGCAAGCAATGTCGTGGGAGTTGAAGTACAGGAAGTGCCGGCTGATTCGGTCGGCAGAAACTTGCACCGCAAACTGATCCGCAGCGTCAACAAATGGCGGCGGCTGTTTGAACCGTTGGCACTCAAGGCTGTTGAGCAGGCAGCCGCCATCGAACAAGCGCATGCCAGACCACTGCGCATCCGCGCACGTCGTGGTGTAGTGCTGTCCACTGGCAGCTTTGCATTCAACCGGCCCATGGTACGGCAGTACGCACCGAAGTTCGCCGAGGCCATGCCGCATGGCACCCTGGGCTGCGATGGCAGCGGCATTCGCCTCGGCCAATCTGTGGGCGGCGCAACCGGCTACATGCATTCGGTCACCGCGTGGCGTTCGATCAGTCCGCCAGAAGCCTTCGTTGAAGCATCGTGGTCAACAAGGATGGTCGCCGCTTTGTTAATGAAGATGCCTACCTGGGTCATCTGGGTTTTCATATTGCCGAACAGCCAGGAGGCCGTGCCTGGGTGATTGTTGATCGCAACAGTTGGCGTCGATCATTCCGTGACACCGTACCGACACAGGAAAAATGGCACTACTTCGGCCTGCCCCTGTTGATCAATCTACTGTCCGCCAAGAAAGGCCGCACGCTGGCGCAATTGGCGCAGCGCATCGGCGTCAATGCCGATAATTTGTCGCGCACGGTGCTTCGTTACAACGCGGATGTGGTACAAGGACAGGATGAGTTTGGCAAATTGTCCGCCCTGCAACGTGCCGTTGGCGATGGACCCTACTACGCCATTGACATCTCAACCGGCTGCAAAGCCAACCCCAATACTTCCATTCCCATGGGCGGACTGGAAGTCAATGAAACCAGCGGTCAGGTACTACGCACTGACGGCTCCGCTGTAAATGGATTGTTCGCCGCCGGTCGAACTGCCAAGGGTATTCCCGCTGGCTTCTATGTCAGCGGCTTGTCGGTCGCTGACTGCGTATTTTCTGGCCGTCGCGCCGGATTGCATGCAGCCACCCGAGAAACCCGCCGAAACCAACAGGCTGTTGAAAAATTGAGCGCTGAATAACACCAGCAGAGTTTCTCACCGGACAATGTGTGCGCTGCATGCCGCGTGCGGCTTCTGCAGAATTTCCGTTACCTGCCAACGTCATGCGTACCCGACTTGACCAGCGCACGATGCACAACCTGGCGGAAAGCCGCGGTGAACTGCCCGGCCTGCGCACGCCGCGCCGTCACTGTGTCCGCCATGGATACGGACAGTATTGCCGAAAACCACATACCAAAGATCACCAGCGCCGCTTGCTCAGGATCGACGCCTTCGTACAGTCGTCCTTCCTTGTGCAGTTTTTTGAAATACCGTATGCCACGCCGCCGCAGCGGCAGATCCCGGCCATTCTGGTCCAGCATGTCACGCAAATGGGAACGTACGCTTTCCGGCGCTTCCACCACGAGTCCAGCCACGAGGTCAAAGGGATCACCCAGTTCTTCAGGATGGTTGTCGCTGAAGGCGGTATTTAGCACTGCTTCGATGTGTTGACGCGCCGCTGACAGCAATTCATCACGATCGCTGAAATGGTGATACACCGTGCGCCGGGTTTTGCCGGCGCGCAGCGCCACCTCGTTCATGGTGACGCTGTCTGTGCCACTTTGCGACCAGATGGCTACCGCGGCATCCAGTAAAGCTTGCCGGGTACGGTCACCTGATGCGCTGCTTTTGCGAATGGATTTGGCGGTGACGCTCGCAGCAACGCGATTTCTTCTGGATGTTGTTTTGAGTGTTTTAGCCTTGTAGCTGGTGGTGTGTTTTCTCATTGGGCAAGCATACTGTCTTGTCAGCATGATCACCACGCGCAAGCAATACCATCAGCGCGTATTTAGCAACGCAACTGCAAAAGTCCCGCGGTCGCCGCAGCAGGTACGGTACGTGCCACAATGCCCTCATAGGCATCGCGCACCGCATCGCCGATGCGACCGCCTCGTCGCGCGTCGCCAATCAAGATATACGCAATGCCTGCCGCCTCAAGTTGATCAGCAAGCCGAAAATCCGGTTTGCGACCTTGCGCAATCAGCACACGGCTGACCGCCAGTTCCGTTTGCCTGAAAAGCGCGTCTTGCAACACAACGCCGGCTTCAGTAATGCGCACAAGATGTGTGCTGTCCAGAATGCGGATGTGCTCGTTGTCGGTCAGTCGTTTGAGCAACACACCGCGGTAAATCATTTCGGCAGAGCGCGCCAGATCGTGAGTAGGTGAACGCGATACCAATACCACCTCATAACCGCGCTCAACCAAGTATTCGGCACTTTCGCAACCGGTTTCACCACCACCATAAACCAGTATCGGCAAAGTCTTGTCGGCAGGAATCCACGAGTCATCTCCCATCAACACCTCGTAGGCATCCCGCACAATGCTGCTATCCATGCCTTCAATGTCCATGCGATTGGGATGCGCACCATTGGCCAGCACCACCAGCGCAGGCTTGGCGGCAATGAGACTTGCCGCTTCAATTCGGCTACTCAGACATATCCGCACACGGCTGTTGGCCAGTTGACGCTGCAAGTAGTGTTGATAGCCGGTCAATTTGTCCTTGAATGGCGGTGCGGCAGAGGCAATCAATCCGCCGCCCAGTTCCACCCGCGCTTCATGCAGTTCGGTATGGAATCCAGCTTGATCAAGCATCAATGCTGCGGCCATGCCACCAGGCCCAGCTCCCACCACAATGGCCTGCGCACCACTTTGCAAACCTGCAGTGGGCAGAGGATCCAGTTCACGTCCAGCACGCGGATTTTCGGCGCAACCAATCGTGCCATGCTCACCCGAGCTTATGGCCAGACAATAATTGCAGGAAGTACAGGGACGAATATCCGCATCTGCGCCCGTGAATGCCTTGTTGGCCCAGGCCGGATCAGCTAACAGAGTGCGCCCCAAGGCAATGAGATCGGCATCCCCGTCACGCAGTGCCTGTTCCGCTACGGCCGGACTGCGAATCTGGCCCACGGTAATCACAGGCGCACCCGTAGCTTTGCGAATGCGTCGCGCATAGGGCAGGCGCCAGCCTTCCGGCATCGACATGGGTTCGATAATTTTGTCAAAGCTGGTCGCACCCAAACCGATGGAAACATGCAGGACATCAGCACCTGCCGCTACCAAACGCGGCGCAATGCGTTCCATGTCATCAATGCTTAACCCTTGCGACGAGAACTCCTCCGCTGACAGGCGATAGCTCAACGGCCGGTCGCCAATTGCTTGTTTGACACGCTGAATCACTCGGCAGGGAAAGGCAAGACGCCGATCTTCATCACCACCCCATTGATCATCACGATGATTGAAGTAAGGCGACAAAAACGTGGTCAGCAAGTAACCGTGTGCGCCGTGCAGTTCGACCGCCTGATAACCAGCTCTGACGGCAAATTCAGCAGCACGGCCAAAACATTCAATGAGATTTTCGATTTCAGCATGCGTCAAGGCACGCGCGGTCAGTTTTGCCGGGTCGCGCCGTGAAGGAATATCGCTAGGCCCAACGGCAATGCCACCCTCCACCAGCGAACGTTTGACACCAGGCCCGCCATGTTGCAACTGCACGCAGGCCACGGCGCCCGCGGCCCGGATTTTCTCAACCAGGCGGCGATGGCCTTCAATGTACCTTTCATGGTCCAGCAATAACTGGCGATGTTCGGAGCGGCCAGTGGGTGCATGCACGCTGCAGAACTCGACAATGATCATGCCGGTGCCGCCACGCGCGCGCTCTTCGTAAAACGCCATCTGCAGATCTGACACCGTGCCATCGGCATTGGCCAATTGTGTAGACATGGGGGCCATGACCACACGGTTGGGCAAGGTCAGCCCGGCAAGCTTGAACGGGCTGGACAGGATGGGGCAAGAGGTAACTGGCACAGAGGAACTCCGCTTCTGATCTCACCCTAAACTAACACCGTGTCAGTTATTTTGAAACCGGCGCAGCACCGGCAAACTGATCACGCAATTTATGCTTGAGAATCTTGTTTAGTGTTTCGTTGCGTGGCAGACGATCGACAATTTCCAGCTGCTCGGGAATTTTTTGCATCATGACTCCCGCCTCCTTGAAGTAACTGATCATTTCCTGCAACTGCAATGGTTCAGTTCCCGATCGGGTTTCAATGACAGCACAGACGCGTTCGCCGCGTTCTGCATCCGGCAGGCCGATCACGGCAACTGCACCGACCTTGGGATGAGTGAACAGCAGATCCTCGATCTCCTTGGCCGAGATGTTTTCACCCTTGCGAATGATGATGTCCTTGAGACGACCCGTTAGCGTAAGGTGGCCATCTGCACGCAGAATGCCCAGATCGCCAGTGCGGAAGTAGCCATCGTTGTCGAACGCGGCAGCGTTGAGCGCGGCATCAGTGTAGCCCTTGCAAACCGTGGCACCACGTACACACACCTCACCTTCTTCTCCGGCAGGCGCTACCTCACCGTTTGCCTTTACGATGCGTACTTCCACGCCCGGAATGACGTGCCCTTCGGTGTGGGCCAGTTGTTCGTCAGTGTCATCAGGTGATCCCTGTGCAATCAGCGGCACTTCCGTCATGCCATAAGCATGTGCAACTGCACACTTCAACTCACGTTTGAGCTGCCAGTACAGTTCAGGCGGCTTGGGCGCACCGCCACCTGTCAGCATGCGTAATGTGGGAATCAACGGTTCCTGTGGTTGTTTGCGCTGCTCTTCAAGGTATGCAAGGTAATGCGCGGTGCTGCCACCGCTCTGCGTTGCGCCGTATTGCCTGAGCAACGGAATGACCTGTGCCGGCACGAAATTCTCAAAGAGAATGGCTGACATGCCATTGGAAAACATCATAGACAAGTACATCACGCCGCCGATATGGGCGATGGGGTAAGCGATCGTGCCGATGTCCTTGAGGCCCAGCTTAAGTGCATGAGCTAGGCCGTACCCGCCCGCCATGATGGTGCGGTCTGTATGACATGCACCTTTGGGATCAGAGGTGGTGCCTGAGGTATAAACAATCCAGCGTACTGTGTCGTTAGGCGGAAGCGTCGCAGGCAAGCTGGCAACATCACCCATTGGCAGTGCGGTCGGCTCCGACTCAATCGTGATGAGGCGTGGAGGAGTTGCTAATCCCTTAGTTACCTCGTCCGCAAAGGCCACAAAATCGCGATTGGGGAACTGCGCAGGCACCAGAAAGAACTCTGAACGACTGCTCTTAAGCACCGCGCCGGTTTCACGTTCGCGATACATATGGATGATGGGATTCTGCACGGCTCCCAGGCGCGCCAGTGCAGCAATGACCAGCGCTGTGGACATGCGGGTTGGCAACTGCCAGGTCACCATGCTACCGGCACGAATACCCTGATCATGCAGTCCGGCTGCCACACGCTCGGCAGTAAGTGCAAATTCGCCATAGGTCATGCGTCGGCCCATGACATCGAACATCATGGGCACATCAGGCGTCGCCGCTGCCCTTGCCTGGACAAGGCCCCAGAACGTTTCAGCACGCAACAGCGAGGGTAAAGTTTGTGTGGCAGCAGTCATGGTGTTTGATTGTGCAAAGCGAACGAAGATTGCATGAACGCACGATACACTCGTGCAGACATACGCTGGCGACCTGCGAGTTAAGCGGGCAAATCCGGTTTTTCAGACAAGATGCAATTTTTCATCATGGCGAGCGTTCCGGCAAAAGGTAAACGCGCCGCATCAGGCATGCAGTTCGATGCGTCCGTTGTTGATGGCGACAACATCGCGCTCGACTGCACGCACGCGATAACTGATGACGTTACCGTCAAGCCACATATCAGTACGCAATGTCTCGCCAGGATATACGGGCGCAGTAAATCGGCCAAAAATGGATGCGATGCGTCCCTCTTCATAATCAAGCATCGTCTTGAGGATGGCATATCCCGCCACACCGTAGGTTGCCAAGCCGTGCAGAATAGGCCGTTCAAAGCCCGCTTTGCGCGCCACAGCAGGCGAGGCATGCAGTGGATTCAAGTCGCCGTTAAGACGGTACAGCAACGCCGTTTGCGGCAGTGTCGACACGTCGCAGCGCGCATCTGGTTCGCGGTCAGGAATCGCCGGCGGTGGCGGCAGGGAGCGCGGCGGTCCACCGATGCCGCCATCGCCGCGGCAAAACATGGTCTGGGTAATCGTGCACAGTGGCTCGCTAGTGGCTCGCTCCAGCACCCGTCGTTCATAGGTGATGAAAGCGCCTTTATCCGGCCCCTTGTCAATGATGTCGACAACTCGTGAATGCCCCACTACATCCGCCTGCGCCGGCAAGGGTTTGTGCAAGGTTAAGCCTTGTTCGGCGTGCACAATGCGCACCCAGTCAAGACCCGTATCCAGCAATCGGGGCCAGTATCCTGGGTGAGCGAGTACAACCCCCATCATCGGCAACACGCGCAAATTTTCTTCAAAACAAAAGCGCAACTGACCTTCATCGGTTGGCTCTGCGCCTACGCCCAAACTCAGGGCGTACAGCATCGCGTCCTTGGGCGCGTAGCTCGAATACGAATCCGGAATCTTCAGATTGATGATTTTGTCGTAGTTGGCCGGCATGAGGAATCAGACACCCTTGAACTGAGGTTTGCGCTTTTCCAGAAAGGCCGCCACGGCCTCGCGATGATCAGCGGTCATTTGCAACGCAGGGTTATTGTCCAGTTCGTAAGCCAGGGTGGCATCCAGACTTTCAGTACCGCGTGCATAGATACTTTTGATGATGGCGAACGGCAAGGGAGCGTTGGCAGCAAATTCACGCGCCAAGGCAACAGCGCGCTCCAGCAGCTGCGCCGGCTCCACTACCGCATCGACCAACCCAAGGTTCAAGGCCTCAACGCTGTCCACCACGCGCGCCGTGGCAAACATGCGCTTGGCTTCCGGCAGGCCAATGCGCCGCGGCAGACTCCACAGCAATCCCAAATCAGGAATCATGCCCATTCTGGCGAATGAAGAAACAAACTTGGCTGTAGTGGCCGCGACAATGTAGTCACAGCCACATACCAGTGAGAATCCGCCACCCGCGGCGTACCCTTCGACAGCGGCAATCACTGGCTTGGACCCCGCGGCAATGGCGCGAATGATGGGATGTCCCAATGCATTGCGTGCCCGTCCAACAGGCAAAGGACGTGGATCAGACATCCCGGAAATGTCGCCGCCGGAACAAAAATGGCCATTGGCGCCCGTAAGAACAATGGCGCGACACTCGGAATCGGCCAACAAGGCGTCAAACTTTTCAGCCAACGCCTGCAAGACATCCTTGGACAAGGCATTACGTGTTTGCGGCACATCCAGGGTAATAATGCCCACTTCATCAGTGCGCTCGGCACGAACCAGTTCGGTCATGAATTTTCTGCCTTAAATGGCCTGCTTATTCAACAAGAAACCGTGCGGCCGGTTAACTGGCCATACGGATAACAGTATTGCACACGCCTTGCGTACTGCGTCTGCCGGCGCCAATTCCGCAATGTCCGCAGCAATGCTGCAAGCTGATGCGGGCATTTCATCCGACCCGGTTGCTCATGTCAATAAATGACTGTCAGTCAGTTATGTGTCGGCCAGAACGGCACTTTAGAAACTTGAGCGCGCGCAAATCGATTCCAGTTCAGCACTGAACAACTCGGCCAACCATTATTCTGACAACACAGCGCACTTGGACAGAAAACTGACATGGTGTAATCTTCTTATCTCTGACGTCACCTTGAGCAGCACTGCAAAATGAGACTTAAGCTCAGCCCCGAGGACGAAGCATTTCGCAGCGAAGTACGCTCTTTCCTGCGCAGCACCCTGCCCGATGAAGTGCGCCGCCGTTCCCACATCGGCATGCATCCAGTCCATGACCAAGACCGACGCTGGTGGAATCGCATCTTGGGCGAAAAGAACTGGTCGGCACCTCACTGGCCCAAAGAATATGGCGGCCCAGGCTGGACGCATCTGCAAGCCCATCTGTTCGAATATGAATGCCGCATGGCAGGTGCCCCGGAACTGCGCTGGCAAGGCATCCGTTTGATTGGGCCGGTGATCTACACCTTTGGCACAGCGGAGCAAAAGGCGCGTTATCTGCCTGACATCATTACTGGCAAGACCATGTGGGCGCAGGGTTTCTCGGAACCCGGCGCGGGTTCGGACCTTGCGTCACTGCGCACCAGTGCGGTTCTTGATGGCGATCACTATGTCATCAATGGTCAGAAAATCTGGACCACTGAAGCCAACTACTCCGACTGGGGATTTTTCCTGGTGCGCACCGACACCACGGTCAAACCGCAACGCGGCATCTCCATGCTCGTGCTGGACATGAAGTCACCCGGCGTCACTGTGCGCGGCATTCCTACCATCAATGGCGAATGCTCCACCTGGGAAATCTTTCTTGAAAATGTACGCGTTCCTAAGGACCAGATGATTGGCGCGCCGGGCAGTGCATGGGATCAAGCCAAGTTCCTGTTGAGCAATGAACGCACGGCCAGCGCCGATATTGAAAAATCCTGGGGTGACTTGCACCGCATTCGCAACATCGCCGCGCAGGAACAACGCAATGGCAAATCGCTGCTGGAAGACCCGCTGTTCGCCGCGCGCCTGCGGGAAGCGGAGCTGATGGTGCAGGCGCTGGAATGGTCGGTGCTGCGCGTACTGAGCAACGCTCCCAGCGAACATCCTGTGGCCGCCCGCGCATCGGTGCTGAAAGTGCGCGGCTCCGAACTGCAACAGCGGCTCACCGATCTGATGATTGATGCACTTGGCGCGCGCAGCCTGCGGGTGTACCGGTGCGATACCGCCTTTGATCCCGCCATCGTCACCTCCCTGTGGCCGGAACACGTGCCCGGCGTCACTGTGGATCAACTGTACTCGCGCGCCTTCACCATTTACGGCGGCGCACGCGAAGTGCAGAAAAACATTCTCTCGAAGCTGGCCTTCAACTTTTAACCCATGAATTTCGATCTTTCAGAAGAACAAACCATGCTGGTGGACGGCGCACGTCGCTACGTCCGCGAAAACCTCGGCATTGAAGCGCGCCGCGCTGCCGCCACCCAAGCGGATGGCTTTTCGCGCCGGCATTGGGCCGATTTTGCAGAGATGGGCTGGCTAGCCTTATCCATCCCGGAAGATGCAGGCGGCCTGGGCGGTGGCGATGTTGACGTGTCTCTGTTGATGGAAGAACTGGGGCGCGGCCTAGCCATTGAACCCTATGCCGATACCAGCGCGCTTGGCGCGACACTGATCAATGCCGCTGATGACAAGACGCTGCGCACGCATTTGCTTGGCCTCATTGCAGCAGGCGAGTGCATCACCGCACTGGCGCATGTCGAGCCGGATGGCCGCAGTGAATACCAGACACCGGTCAATGCCCAGGCCAGCACCATCGCCAACGGCCATGTGCTGACCGGCATCAAGACACGCGTGCCCTACGGAGCTGCTGCCAGTCATTGGCTGGTCAGCGCGCGGCTGAACCACAGCAATGACTTTTCCCTGTTCGTTGTTGACCGCGATGCCAGCGGCGTTGCCATCGACAGTTATGAAGTGATCGATGGCACGCGCGCAGCCGACCTGACATTCAATCAGACGCCCGCACAACTATTAATTGCCGATGGCCAACGCGCTGCTGCAACACTGGAGCTCGCGTTGGATCGTGCCGTCATTGCCTTGGCGGCTTGGACCGTTGGCTCCATGGAAGCCGTCATGGCCCTGACTGCCGACTACCTTAAGCAGCGGTCACAATTTGGCCAGACCTTGAGCAAATTTCAGGCGCTGCAGCACCGTATGTCGGAAATGTTCATCGAGACCGACCAAGCCCGTTCCATGCTCATGCAAGCACTGGCCGCCCTTGAAGATGGCAATGCCGCTTATCGCGCGCAAGCGGTGTCGGGCGCAAAAGCACTGATCACGAACGCTGCCTACTTTGTCACCGGTCAGGGCATCCAGTTGCATGGCGGTATCGGCATCACCGAGGAATACGCTGTGGGCCATCACTACAAATCAACCATCGTCCATGACAAGCGTCTGGGCGACCGGGACTTCCACCTGATCCGTTCAACTGGCCTGGCACAAGGCCCGCGTTAATCACCGCGCAAATCACGGAACCCCCGCATGCACAATTTCATGCCCTTGTCGTTTGCAGACGATCTGGACAACAACGCTACTTGGTACGCCAATGAACCTGCTTACGTCGAAGCAGGCCGCACTCGCACCCACAGTGAATTGCTTGCCCGCGCGAAACAGCTCGGGTCGGCACTGTACAAGGCGGGCGCACGTCGGGCCGACCGGATCGGCATTCTCGGCATGAATTCCATTGAGTACGGCGAGGTCATTGCCGCAACGCAGTGGAGCGCATTCATTCTCGCCACCATCAATTTCCGTCTGGCACCTCCGGAAATCGCCTATGTCATCAAGGACGGCGGTCCCAGAGTGCTGATTTTTGATGCCCAATATTTGCCGGTCATCGACGCACTGCGCGACGACCTACCTTCGGTGCAACACTTTGTTTGCATCGGCAGCCAAGCCGACTGGGCCATCAACTATGAAACTTTTCTGGCCACCGGCGACCCGGTGGGGCCACCGCTACGCGCCCGCGAAGAAGATCTGTGTTGTCTGATCTACACCAGCGGTACCACCGGCAAGCCCAAAGGCTGCATGTGGGGTCATCGCGAATTGCGGCAATTGGTCCAAGTCGACACCTGGCTGTGCGACATGCAGCCCACCGACCGCGCGCTGATTGTCATGCCTATGTTCCATTTCGGCGGACTGGTCATCAGTCTGTCCATGCATTTCCGGGGCGGCGCCGCGTATCTGTATCGGCAGTTTGATCCCGAGGCCATGGTACAAGCCATCGAACGCGACAAGCTCACACTGGTATTGCTGGCGCCGACCATGGTGCAAATGCTGCTGGAAGCGCCCTCCATCGCCAAATCAGATTTGTCGAGCGTGCGCACCGTGCTGTATTCCGCTGCGCCCATGCCCGTGCCCGTGCTCAAGCGCGCCCTGGAAGTCTTCAAGGGCTGCGGCTTCGTCAATTTGTTTGGTCAGACAGAAATCTGCATGTTCTGCCTGCCGCCGCAATTGCATCGCCCGCATGGCAGCGAACGCGAACGCAAGTGGCTTGGCTCGGTGGGCAAACCTTATCCAAACCTGCAAGCCAGAATCCTTGATGAAGATGGCAATGAATGCCCACCGGGACAGGCAGGTGAAATCGTGGCGCGCAGCGGCGCCATGTTCCGTGGCTACTGGAACAACAGCCCTGCCTCCATCGAAACCCTGCGTGATGGCTGGGTGCATACGGGCGACATGGGCTACGTCGATGCAGAGGGATTTTTGTATCTGGTGGACCGCAAGAAAGACATGATCATCACGGGTGGCGAGAACGTCTACTCGCGCGAAGTAGAAGAAGCCGTGCTGCAGCATCCGGCCATTTCGGAATGTGCGGTCATAGGCCTGCCCGATCCCAAGTGGGGCGAGAACGTCTGCGCCGTGGTGGTGTTGCGCGCCGGCATGAGCGCAACAGAAAACGACATCATCGAACACACCCGCTCCCTGATCGCCAGCTACAAGAAACCCAAACAGGTGATCTTCACCCATGCCCTGCCCAAGCTGATCACCGGCAAGATCAACAAGATTGAACTCCGCAACCTCTATCGCTCAGCCAAACCATGAACTTGAATCTCAACGACGAGCAACAGTTGCTGCGTGAAACCGCCCGTAAACTTTTCGCTGCTGAATCCACACCGGAGCGTGTGCGCGCATGCGAGGCCGCTGACGGCTTTGATGCACAGCTGTGGTCGCAGATTACTGCGATGGGTCTGCACCTCATGCGCATCCCCGAACACCAAGGTGGTCTGGGACAGGGCCTGCTGGAAGCGGCGCTAGTCGCTGAAGAAGCGGGTCGCTATCTAGCCTCGATCTCTCTGCCAGAAGCACTGACGGCCAACCGCCTGCTGTCGCAGTTGTCAGGCGACAAAGCCAAGGCGCTGCTCGACCTCGCCAGCAACGGCACATTGTTTGTGTTGATGCCCCAACCCTTGAAGGCAAACGTCAAACAAGCCGTGCCCTGCCCCGGTATCGCTCATGCGGTGCTCGCTCTAGACGGTGACAGTGTGGTGGCGCTGACCGAATTACCAAAAAAAATCACGGCCAATCTGGCCGCCGCGCCTTATCTGCATGCGGTGGTGAGTGGTAGCGATGCCGTTGGCAAGCGTGAAGTGCTGGCCACTGGCGCCGCAGCCCGCGATGCCTTCGTGGCGGCGCTTGAAGAATGGAAAATTCTGCAAGCGGCCCAGCTCTCCGGACTGGGTCATGAAGCCATTAAAATGGCCGCAGAATATTCCTGCACGCGCCAACAATTTAGTCGCGCCATTGGCGGATTCCAGGGCATTGCCCATCCGCTCGCGGATTCGCTGGCCGATCTGGACGGCGCACAACTAATAATCTGGCGCGCCATCTGGGCCATTGCCAAAGGCCACCCGGAAGGCGGCGCCAATGTCTGCCAGGCATTCTGGTTTGCTTCGCAAGCCGTCACCCGCGCCGTTGCCCGTGCCGTGCATACACATGGCGGCTATGGCGTTTCGTTGGAATACAACATCCAGTTGTACTATCGCCGCGCCAAAGCATGGCCCTTGCTGGCCGGTGATCCCACTCTTGAATTGCTGCACGCAGCTGACCGTCTCTGGCTTGGCGCAACACCGCCATTGCCTGCGACAGGTGATGTCGATATGGAATTCGGTGTTGGCCCGCGCGCCGAAGCCTTCCGGGAACAGGTACGCCAATTCTTTCGCGACAATCTCACGCCGGAAATTCTCGCCAAGCGTCATCACTCGGTAGCAGGCTACTCCGCCGAGTTCGATGCCAAGCTGGCTGCCGCCAATCTGCTGTTTCCGCATTGGCCCAAGGAAGTCGGCGGCTTGGGGCGCGACGCTTTTGATTACGCCGCCATGCTGGAAGTGTATGAAGAATTTGGCATGCAGCGCATCACCGGCCCGATCACCAACCAGGTTGCACAAATCGTCATGCAACTGGCCCAGCCCGAATGCAAGGCTGAAGCCATGCCACGTTTCATCCGTGGTGAAGCCCTAGCCTGTCTGGGATTCTCGGAACCTGCTTCAGGCTCGGACGTGTTTGCCGCCAAAACGCGTGCGGAGCGCGATGGCAATGACTGGGTGATCAACGGGCAGAAAATCTTTACCACCGCAGGCAATCTGGCGCATTACTGTTTTCTGCTGACCCGTACCAATCCGAATGTTGCCAAGCACAGGGGATTGACCGTATTCCTAGTACCTATGAACACGCCGGGCATTCAGATCCAGCCGGTGTATACGCTGATGGATGAACGCACCAACGTCACCTATTTCACTGACGTGCGCATTCCCGATAAATATCGCATCGGTGAAGTGAATGGCGGGCTGGCAGTTATGGCTGCAAGCCTGGAGCTGGAGCACAGCGGTGGCGACACTTATCGCATCAGTTACAGCAACATGCTGAAGCATGCTGTTGAGTACGCGCAGAAAACCCAGGAAAACGGCAAACGCCTGATCGAACAGGACACCGTAAAAGCAACACTGGCCAAGATTGCGGCGCACACCACCATTGCAAAAATGCTCTGCTACCGCGGCGTCTGGGCGGTCAACAATCACATTCCCAACCGTGCTGCTTTCGGCCCGATGTCCAAGGTGTTCTCCACCGAGATGTATCAGAAGGATGCCTGTGAACTGATGGATCTGTTCGCACCCCACACGCTGTTTCATGATGATGATGAGCATCTGGCTGAAGTGGAGCTGGGTTATCGCCAGTCAATTGGCATGACCATCTATGGCGGCACCAGCGAAGTGCAGCGCAGCCTGATTGCCGAACAAGGGTTAGGCATGCCGCGCTCGCGCACTTGATCACTCGATGCCACATGCATTCCACCTGCCACTGATGGCAGCAGAATGCGCATTAAGTTCTTTGAACGGCCTGCGAATTACGCACCAGCACCACCCAGTCAGTTGTGCTGTGGTTCAATGCCGGAATGTCACTCACTGTCAGTCACCCTGCTTTCAGAACGCCGCTCGATGCTTGCCGCCGTCCACAACAATCCACTCACCCGTAATGTAGCCGGCATACTGTGAAGCCAGAAACGTCACCAGTCCGGCAATTTCGGCAGGGAGACCAATGCGGCCAGCAGGAATGCCGCCGCTGACTTTCACATCACGTTCCACCGCGGCGAAGTCAAGACCTTCAGCTTCCAGATAGGACCTAGAACCCTCGGTGGCAATCCAGCCTGGCGCCACCGTATTGACGGTTACGCCATCCGCAGCGACTTCATCCGCCAAGCTCTTGAGAAATCCTACGGTAGCGGGCCGAACTGTGTTGTGCAGGATATGCGGTATGGAGCCTTCGGGTTCCTTGGCCGTGCCGGAGCCAATATGGATGAATCGTCCAAAGCCATTGCTGCGCATGGCAGGAATCACCGCCCTGGCCAAATGAATGGCGCCCACGGTCAAGGTGCGAAAAATGCGTTCGTACTCATGGGGATCAGCATCCATGAACCGTCCAGTACTGAAATCATTGGTCTGGCTGACGACGATATCGGGCATGCCATACAACTTATGCGTCGTAGCAACAGCCAGCCTTACTCCAGCTTCAGTACCGACATCTGCCGCCACCCCAGCCACAATACCGCCGTTGGCACTTATACGCGCTACAGCGTCATCGATGGCCGCTTGTCCCCGCGCCACAATCACTACCTTGCATCCTTCCTGTGCCAGCATTTCTGCCGACGCATAACCCATTCCTTTGCTGCCACCACAAACCAGTGCCACTTTGCCGACAATGCCCAGGTTCATCATGCACCTTTTAATTCTGATGGAATATCTGATTCATCGCCGTTCATCCCGTGGCCAAATTCCATTAATCCCCTGTCCTAGGTCTGGATGCGATCAGGTGAAAACAATTCATTCATCAGCAGCCTCCGGTCACGATCCGGATCGGTCGCAATGGTAATTTGCTGGTCAAAAAGCAAAGTCCTGCGTGTCTGTGGCTGATACGGCTCCCACACTGGCAATGACGCATGATTGGGATTGCCAGTGCGCGCGAAGGTGGCCCAGGTGTGCTGCATGGCTCTGGCAAGCGCATGATCTGCGGCGGTTGCGCCCGCCAGAGCCGGCACAGCAATGCCCCGCTCAAGGGTGTTGAACACGAATGGCACTTCAAACAGGTGGAACGCACCACACTCGCCACCGAATCCCCGCGCGGGGTACTTGAACAAGTACATCCATGCGGCGCCGCCCGCCTGATGCTGCGCTTCAGCCAACTGCATGGCAGGCCACCAGAAGAAACGATCGCCATCCACTTGCGTCCACGGATTGCGGCCGGCAGCGGTGATCGATAGGTATGTCTGCCGTGCCTGTTCATGCCGTGCGCCAAACACAATGGCAAAGCGGCGCTGCAACTCCTGCTGGTCAAAGGCATAGAACGAAGGCAGCTCGATCTGCAGCACTTCCAGTTCATCAGCATTGGTACCGATCATGAGCGGAACATCGCGTGACAAGCCACTGGCCACCGCAGTCAAGGGTGGTTGCGGCAACACAACACCATCGACTACCGGACCCAGGTCAAAACCCAGATCTGCTGATGACCGCGATTGAGCCCGCTGCTGCAACACCGCACCCGTGAGTGTCAGCATTTCATCCGGATTCATGGCGCGCAGTTTGGCCAGGCCTGCCTCATTGGTCTGCAATCCCGCGGCCGCGAATAACGCTATCGTGAATTCGCTGGCGCGAGCCACAGTCATAGAATTTGCGCAGGCGCCGCTTTGCAGAATCGCGCGTTGAAACAAGCCTGCGGCGCGTGGCATGCCCAGCAACGTGCCCACCGACATGGCGCCAGCAGATTCACCCGCGATGGTGACATTGTCCGGATCACCACCGAGCGCGTGAATGTTGTCTCGCACCCAGACCAATGCCTGAACCTGATCGAGCAGGCCCTGGTTGGTGCCGTCTTCATGCTCGATGAGACCCGCCAGATGCAGGAAGCCAAATGCATTCAGCCGGTAATTGATCGTGACCAGCACCACGTCTTCATGGGCAGCGAACGAGGCGCCATCGTAAATACTTGCCCGACCACAGCCCGTCAGGAATGAACCGCCATGAATCCACACCAGCACCGGACGCCGCGCCGCATCGCAGCCCGGCGTCCAGACATTGAGCGTTAAACAATCTTCTGATTGCGGCAACTTCGTTGTGCCATGCAACTCTTCCAGCGGTGTGGGCCATTGCGGCGCAATGCTGCCAAACGCTGTTGCGTCCTGCACCCCGCTCCACGGCGTGACGGCTTCAGGTGGACAGAAACGTCGCGCGCCAACCGGCGGCATGGCATAAGGAATGCCCCTGAATACCAGCACCTCGCCCACGCGGCTACCTTGAATTCGGCCGCAGTGACAGTTGGCGATCACCACATTGCTAGTTGTAGTCATGAGGACGCTCTGCATAAACCCGTGCCTGTCTGTGACCGAGACGCCAACGAGTGATCAAGACCATTGCCTATGAACTAATCGATCCACATCCATCAGCAACACCGCACCGCGTTGCTCAACCTCGATGCGCCTGCGGAAGGATGTTCACTCATGACGCCTGCCAGAACCTGTCAAACATCAGCACACTTCGAACAACCCAGCCGCGCCCATGCCACCGCCAACGCACATGGTGACCACGACATACTTCACGCCACGGCGGCGGCCTTCAATCAACGCATGCCCCACCAGCCGTGAACCTGTCATGCCGTAGGGGTGTCCGAGCGGGATACCACCCCCATTGACATTAAAAATGGCTGGATCAATGCCCAGGCGATCGCGGCAATACAGCGCCTGCACGGCAAAGGCTTCGTTCAATTCCCACAGTCCGATATCGCTGACCTTGAGGCCGTTGTGTTTGAGCAGCTTGGGCACGGCGAAGACCGGGCCGATGCCCATTTCTTCAGGCGCGCAACCTACCGACATGAAACCGCGATAAATCCCCAACGGCTGCAGGCCGCGCTTTGACGCCAACGAACCTTCCATCAACACACAGGCAGAGGCGCCATCGGACAACTGGCTGGCATTGCCTGCAGTGACGACACCGCCTTCAATCACCGGCTTCAGCTTGGCCAACCCTTCCAGCGTGGTATCCGCACGCGGGCCTTCGTCACGTTCCAATCTGACTTTTGCGTAGCTGACGGCCTTGGTGTCTTTGTCGACTTTTTTCATGGTGGCGTCGATGGGCACGATCTCGGCGTTGAAACGTCCTGCCGTTATCGCTGCCGCAACTCGCCGCTGCGATTCCAGCGAGTACTCATCCTGCTGTTGGCGGCTGATGCCGTACTTGCTGGCGACGAACTCAGCGGTATTGATCATCTGCATGTAAGCATGCGGCACTCGCGCAATGAACGCCGGATCTTTCTCGCGCAGTGACCATTCACCGTAGGCAGGCGAGGTGGCGCTGACATTTTCCGAGCCACCGCCAATTACCACGTCACAACCATCAACAATGATCTGCTTGGCGGCAATGGCAATGGCCATCAAACCAGAAGCACATTGACGATCCACTGTGCTGCCGCCTGCCACCACATCGAGACCGGCTGTCAATGCGGCGGCACGCGCCAGATTGCGTCCTTGCGTCCCGGCGGGCTGGGCACAACCGATGATCACATCTTCCACTTCGTCCGCCGCCACGCCGGCACGCTCAACAGCGTGACGAATGACGTGCGCCGTCATGGTTGGCGACATGATGTTGTTGAGCGCACCACGATGCGCCTTGCCGATGGGGGTACGCGCCGTGGCGACGATGACAGCTTCACGCATGGTATTTACCGATTATTTGCAGACCCATTCCAGCCCGGACAGCGCATCAAACAGTAATGGTGTAGCCGCCATTGACGGAAATGATCTGGCCGGTGATGTATGAAGCTCCCGAAGACAACAGGAACAGCACGGGCACCGCCACTTCTTCCGGCGAGGCAAAATGACCCAGCGGAATCTGCGCCAAATATTGGTCACGGAAGCGTTCGTCGTTGCGGATGGTTTCCGTCATCTGGGTCTCCACGGCGCCGAAGGAAATGGCGTTCGCACGAATCTTGTACTTGCCCCACTCACGGGCCGTGCTCATGGTGATGCCAAACAGGGCGGTCTTGGCGGCCGAGTAGTTGATCTGACCAATGGTGCCGCGGCGTCCTGCGTCGGACGTGATGTTGACAATGGCGCGTGGTCCGGTATCGCCTGCCTTGACGCGCTGGATCATGTGACGGCCCACCGCCTGGGTGAAATAGAACGAGCCGGTGGCATGCACATCCATCACCTGTTGCCACTGATGCGGCTCCATCTTATCGATCATGGCCGGCCGGATGATGCCGGCATTGTTGATCAAACCATGCACTGCACCGAAACGCTCGACGAGTTTCGCTACGGCGGTCTTGGCGAACTCCGCATCGGCCACGCTGCCTGTCAGTGGCAGGAATTTATCGCCGAGTTCGGCGGCGGCCTTGATGAGGTTGTCAGCGTTGATATCGACACCGCCCACCGTTGCGCCCAGATCAATGGCCATTTTGCTCAGTGTCAGACCAATGCCCTGGCCAGCACCCGTGACGAGAATGGTTTGGCCTTGCAACGACAGAAGCGTATTCATGGATGTGCTCGTAATATGGAAATTCAGGAGGAAAAACCGGGCAGACAATACGCACCGGAAAGGCGGTCATTAGAACTGACTCAGTGTCATGTTTTCAAGAGCGGCCAGCCGTGGCTTGGCAAACCAGCTGATTCACCTGGGCTCAGCCTGCCACGGCGGCAATACCGGCACGCGCCACTTGCGCATCCTGATCTGGTTTGACACCGGACACGCCTACTGCGCCGATACAGTGGCCACCAATCAGGATCGGCACCCCACCTTCCAGCATGCCGTTCAGTACGCCCACCGTTACCAGTGCGGTACGACCGCCATTGATGGAATCCTCATAACCTTTCGATTCACGGCGCGCCAGCGCGGCGGTACGTGCCTTTTCCCCAGCAATATAGGCGGTGACCGGCGCAGCGCCATCCAGACGCTGCAAGGCCAGCGGATGACCGCCCTCATCGACAACCGCAATCGTCACCAGCCAACCATTGCGCGTGGCTTCTTCACGCGCGGCATGCAGAATGGCGTCCAGATCAGCGCTGGTCAGTACAGAACGAGTTTGTTGCACGGGCATGAAGTATTCCTTCTGAAAAAACTGTTAACGGAGTGAGTGAGATTCAAGCACTTGGTCAAGCTGTTCGATCCAGTGTTTGACAGGCACCTTCGCCTGCCCGGCCAGGTGCATCTGACAACCAATGTTGGCGGTCACAATCTGCTCGGGCGCGCCGCTCTGCAACGCGGCCAGCTTGCGGTCACGCAGTTGGCGTGACAAATCCGGTTGGGTCAGCGAATAGGTGCCCGCCGAGCCGCAGCAAAGATGTCCGTCGGGCACCGCGGTCAGGGTGAACCCAAGTCGCTTGAGCACGTCTTCCACTGCGCCACCCAGCTTCTGGGCATGCTGCAAGGTACAAGGACAATGAAACGCGAGCTTGCCTGTAGCGCCAACCACCCGGATTTTTTCCAGCGGCTCGCTGCGTAATACTTCGACCAGATCTTTAGCCAGCGCACTGATGCGTTTGGCCTTGGCGGCGTAGTGCGGATCCTGCGCCAGCAGATCGCCATATTCCTTGACGAACGCGCCGCAGCCACTGGCCGTTTGCACAATCGCTTCGGCGCCTGCTTCGACTGCAGGCCACCAAGCATCGATGTTGCGGCGGGCACGTGCGAGGCCCGCCTCTTGCGCATCAAGGTGATAATCCACCGCGCCGCAGCAGCCGGCTCGAGTTGCGGGCACGATGGCAATGCCCAAGCGATTCAGCACACGCGCTACCGCCGCATTAGTGTTCGGCGACAACGCTGGTTGCACGCAGCCTTCCAGCATCAGCATCTTGCGCGCCTGCGTTGCTGCAGGACGCTGGCCTGCAGCGGCTATCTGTGCAGGAATTTTGTCGCACAACGCGGCGGGTAGCAGCGGGCGCACCCACCGGCCCATGCGCAGCAATGCGCCGAACAACATCGGGCGGGTCATCACGAAACGGATCGCCGAACGCAACACGCGCTGCATGGGCGTGCGTGATACACGTCGGTCAATTTCCTCCCGGCCAATATCCAGCAGCGTGTGGTACTGCACACCGGAGGGACAGGTGGTTTCGCAGTTACGACAGGTCAGGCAACGATCGAGATGGGTCTGCGTTGCACGCGTCACCTCGCCACCTTCGAGCATCTGTTTGATGAGATAGATGCGACCGCGCGGCCCATCCAGTTCATCACCCAGCAGTTGATAGGTGGGACAGGTGGCATTGCAAAAGCCGCAATGCACGCAACTGCGCAGGACGCGCTCCGCTTCGGCAGCGCGTGGCATTTGCAGGGCTTGGAAATCAAGTCGGGTCTGCATCAGAAGTCCGAGTACATGCGTCCGGGATTGAATACGCCCGCGGGATCAAGTTGTGCCTTGAGTCGCTGATGCAATGCCAATACCGGAGAAGCCAATGGATGAAAGGTAGAAATGCCGGAGTGGGTGCCTGCGCGCCACAGCGTGGCGTGTCCACCGGCTTCGCTGACCACACGGCGAAGAGTGTCGGCATCGGCCTCACTACGCAGCCAGCGTTGTGCACCGCCCCAATCCAGCAACTGGGTGCCGGGCAGATTGAGCAGTGGCGTGGCCGGTGGCAGCGAGAGTCGCCACAACGATTGCGAGTCGGTAAAAAAGGGCAGTTGCTGTTCACGTAGCGCCAACCAGAATGAATCATCTGCAACCAGCCCGCCCAAACGTTTGGCGCTGGATTCAACCGAGCCATTGCCACCTTCCAAGCGCAAGTACAGCGCCTGTCCATCATGACAAGCACCCGTAATGGGCAACGGCTGACTGGCCCAGCTTGTCAGCTGGCGCAGTGCCATTGCAGCGTCCAGCTCAAGCCTGAGCGTCAAGCGGCAAGCAGCGACAGGCAGCACCTTCATGGAAATTTCGGTCAGCACGCCAAGGCAGCCGAAGCTGCCCGCCATCAGGCGCGCCACATCGTAACCCGCCACGTTCTTCATCACTTCGCCGCCAAAACGCAGATGCCGTGCGTGACCATCAATGAGCCGACAGCCGAGTACGAAGTCGCGCACCGAGCCCACCCAAGGCCGGCGTGGCCCAGCAATGCCCGCTGCCACCATGCCGCCAAACGTGGCCTGCGCGCCAAAATGCGGTGGCTCGCAGGCCAGCATCTGACCGCGCTCTGCCAACGCGGCTTCGATATCCGTCAGCGGCGTGCCGGCACGCGCGGTGATGATGAGTTCGGTGGGGTCATAGCGCAGGATGCCGCGATGCGCGCGGGTATCCAGCGTCATGCCCTCTACACCTCGTCCCAGAAACTGCTTGGTGCCACCACCACGCAGGGCCAGGAGCTGGCGCTGCGAAATGGCCGTGCGTACCTGTTCCTGCCACTGCACACTGCAATCTCCGTCCAGAGATGCGCTTGCCATGGATGCCATCATCAGAAACGCTCCAGTTCCGGATGCGGCAAATTGCCGTGATGCACATGCATGGCGCCAAACTCGGCGCACCGCGCCAGCGTGGGAATGTTCTTGCCTGGATTCAGCAGGCCGCGTGCATCAAAGGCGGCTTTCACGGCACGGAACACGGTCAATTCGTCTTCACAAAACTGTGCGCACATCTGGTTGATCTTTTCGCGGCCGACACCGTGCTCACCCGTGATGCTGCCGCCCACTGCGACGCACAGTTCCAGAATCTTGCCGCCAAACTGTTCGGCACGATCGAGTTCGCCAGGCTGATTGGCATCGAACAGGATTAGCGGATGCAGGTTGCCGTCACCGGCATGAAACACATTGGCCACACGCAAGCCGAATTCGCGCGACCACACTTCAATCTGTTCCAGCACCTGCGGCAACGCCCGCTTGGGAATGGTGCCGTCCATGCAGTAATAATCCGGCGAAATGCGGCCCACTGCCGGGAATGCCGCCTTGCGGCCGGCCCAGAACTGGCGCCGCTCGTTTTCATCGCGCGCCACCCGTACCTCCGTGGCGCCGCACTGCTGCATCACTTCACGCACGCGTTTGCTGTCTGCCGCCACATCATCCGGCGAGCCATCCAGTTCACACAGCAAAATGGCGGCGGCATCCACCGGATAACCGGCGTGAATAAAATCTTCGGCGGCTCGGATCGCCAGGTTGTCCATCATTTCCAACCCGCCGGGGATGACGCCCGCACCGATGATCGCGCCCACTGCACGGCCGGCATCACGCACATCAGTGAAGCTGGCCAGCAGCACTTTCGCCACTTCAGGCTTGGGCAATAGCTTCACCGTGACTTCCACCACAATGCCCAGCAATCCTTCCGAACCGACAAACAGCGCCAGCAAATCCAGACCCGCGCTGTCGAGCGCGCGGCTGCCCAAAGTCATGCGTTCACCTTCGATGGTGATGATCTCCACGCTGAGCACGTTGTGCACGGTGAGGCCATACTTGAGGCAATGCACGCCACCGGCGTTTTCCGCCACGTTGCCGCCGATGGAGCAGGCAATCTGCGAAGACGGATCGGGCGCGTAATACAGTCCATGTGGTGCGGCCGCCTCGGATATGGCGAGATTGCGCACACCCGGTTGCACGCGGGCGATACACGCTTGGGGGTTCACTTCCAGGATGCGGTTAAAACGCGCCAAGGAGAGCAGGATGCCCTTGGCCAGCGGCAACGCGCCGCCCGACAAACCCGTGCCCGCACCACGCGCCACCACCGGCACGCGTCGTTCGTGACAGTAACGCAGCAGTGCCTGCACCTGATCAATGGTATCGGGTAACACCACCAGCAGCGGCACCGTGCGATAGGCCGACAGACCATCGCATTCGTAGGGCCGCAAGTCTTCGTTGGTGTGCAGAATCGCAACGCTTGGTAGCAAGCGTTGCAGATCAGCCAGGAGGCCGTGCTTGTCGATCTCCGGCAGTGCGCCGTCAAAACGCTCGTCGTAAAGCAGATTCATCGTTGCAGCAGAAAACAGATCGCAAGATGGCCGAAGGCGCCAGTGAATGTCGGATGCATGGCACGTCACTCAATATGCAAACATGGAATGCCGGGGCCGCCAACGCTGCGCGCCAAGTCATCCGGCGCGGCAAACTGACAGACTGTCAGCTTAACGTCAAGCACAAAACCGGTTCATGCCGGCCTGATCACGCTGCATCAGACTGGCGGCTCAAGCGTAAAGAAATTTGAAAATACATTGCCCGTCGACAGTGTCTGACCGCCGTCCACCACGTAGGCTGCCCCAGTGACAAAGCTGGCAAGATCGGAAGCAAGGAACAGTACGACATTGGCAATCTCTTCCGGCTTGCCAACGCGGCCCAGTGGAATCTGCTTGATGGCGGCATTGCGAATGTCGTCCACGTCCAGCGATGGCCCGGTGGCGCCGGTGGCAATCACACCGGGACATACACAATTGGCGCGGATACCAAACTGGCCCGCTTCACAGGCGACCGTGCGCGTGAAATTGATCAACCCGCCTTTGACCGCGTTGTAGCCAGCAGAACCGACGTCCGCGAACAGTCCGGAAATGGATGCGGTATTGACGATGGCGCCGCCGCCCTGGCGTTTCATGACAGGAATCGCCGCACGCACGGCACGAAAACAACTGGTCAGTCCCACTGTCAGGTGATGCTCCCAAGCCTCATCCGAAATACCCCACGCGCCTGCAGGCGGATAACCAAAGCTGTAGGCATTGTTGTGCAGAAAATCCAAACGGCCAAACTGGTCAGCGGCCGAGTGGATCATGCGGTCAATGTCTTGCTGCTTCTTGACATCAACTTGCAGCGCGATGGCCTGACCACCGGTCGCTTGAATGCTCTTCACAACACGCTCGGCGCTGGCCAGATCGTAATCAGTCACCACCACCTTGCCGCCCCGCTGGGCAAATCCGGTCGCCACTGCGGCGCCGATGCCCGATCCCGCGCCGGTGATAACGCCCACCTTGCCTGCAAAATTCATGAAGTACCTCTGTCAGTCGATTCGCTATCTCTTGTTTAAAACATCAATCCCACGGCGCCAGCATGACCTTGCATTGCGCACTGGGCTTGCGCAGCGCCTCAAAGGCATCCGGGAATTGCGCCATGTTCACGGTGTCAGTGACCATCGCACGCGCGGCTTCTGCACCGCCCTTATCCAGCGCGTCAATCGATTGCTGAAAATCCGTAACGCCATACAGGATGGGAAACAACATGCGGACTTCCTTAAGCGAACCCATGATGGGCGCAAACTGATCCGGCGTCGGGCACGTACCCGCCATGATCACCGTGCCGCGTGGCCGGACGAATTCGACACTGCGATTCAGCATGCCCGGCAAACCCACACATTCAACCACCACATCCGGCAATGCACCGAATACCTTTTCGGCTGTTGCCACGGCTTCGGCATCATTGACGATGAAAGCATCCGCACCCATGCCCATGGCCAATGCTTCACGACGCCGGGAGGCAGCCGTTACCGCCACTCGTCGCGCCCCAAACTGTTTGCTCCAGAACGCAGCCGCCAACCCGATGGGACCCGCCCCCATAATCAGCACATTGCTGTTTGAGTTGATGCAATCACGTGCCATGTCGACGGCATGACGCCCCACCGACATGGGCTCAACCAAGGCGCCATCGATATCTGACAAGCCGGCAGGCAGCTTTAGGCAAAACCGCGCCTGCGCAACAGCGTAATGGGCAAAACCACCGCCGCCCCACAGTGTATTGGCACACCAGTACGGCGTGCCTGCGCGGCACTGTTCGCAGTCGCCACAGCCGCCCAACGGCAAAGCAGTAACGCGATCACCAATGCGGAATTGGCCGGCATCCTTGCCCACGGCCACCACCTCACCGGAAAACTCATGACCCAGCACCGAGCCCGGCTGCAACACACCATGCGATTCAGTCATGTGGATGTCGGAACCGCAGATGCCGCAGCGGGCAACCTTGATCACCACCTGGTGCGCAGCAGGTTCTGGATCAGGACGGGTTTCAATAACCAGTTTTTGTCCGGGTTCGTGAAATACCGCTGCTTTCATTGCCACATGCCCCGCTTCATCAGTAATCAGAGAAAAGACTTATTCGGCGAATTCAACTAGGCAGTGATTCAACACCGGCACATTGCGCTCCACGGCATGCAAGCGGAAAGAAGCCTTGCCGGGTTCTGTACGCCAAATGTCGATGCGCATGGTTTCATCGGTCAGCATGGGACCGGCGTAGCGAACCAGTAGGTGTTTCAGCCGGGCAGGATCATTGCCACACAACAGTTTCAGCACAGCGCGGCCAGCAAGACCAAAACAACCGACGCCACGCAGCATCAACTGGCCAGGTTTGGCGTTGGGAATGGAACCCGTGATGTCCAGATCAACCGCTAGCTTGAACACCGGGTTGTCATTGCTAGGGGTGCGGATATCTAGCGTCAAATCCGGCGCGCGATCACCCGGCACAGGCACTGGCTTGGGAGCGCCTTCCGCAGAACCGCCGAAGCCACCATCAGCACGCGCCACCGTGGCAACATCGATAGTGACATAGGGATCGCCTCGTTCATCCGCAAGCCGATCCTGTTCCACAATGAGCGCACCCTTGGCGGCCCCGCGATCATAGATTTCAACATTTTTTCGCGTGATCACCACCGTACCTTCGGCAGGCAGCGGCCGATGCATGGTGATTGCTTCAGAAGCATGCACGATTTGTTGCCAGGTCAATCCTGCCGCCGGATCCTGCTGCCAGAATTCACCATCGGTCAGCGGTACGGCTGCCATGGGTAACGCCAATGCTGCATCGGCGTCCAGAAAACGGTTGTCATCCTGCTGCAACGCACCCGGCAAACCAGCACCAAATCCTTGCGCAAAACGAATCATCTCCGCACGTGTGTAAGTGCGTATCACTGGCTTGAAGGGCCAGTTTTTGATGAGGTCGTAATTGAGCGGCATGACAACCTTGTTGCTGTAATTACTTTTGTTTGTTACCGGCAGCCATTTCAGACAACCCCGCCGTGGTCGCCTGACCGCAGGCCGCCCATGCATTGGCATGTCCCAATGAATGCAGATTGAATACCGACTGGATGGCCGCGTGCTGACCCATGGTATCCAGTGTCTGGTTGACAGCGCGCTTGGCCATCAGCAATGCATGCGGATGCATCTGGGCGATTTCGTTGGCCAACGCCAATGTATTTGTCTCAAGTTCCGCCAGCGGTACTACACGATTCACCATGCCCAATCGGTAGGCTTCTTGCGCATCAATGAAACCCGCCGTGAACAGCATCTCCTTGGCCTTGCGCGCGCCCATTTCCCACGTATGGCCGTGATATTCAACGCCACCGATGCCCATGCGCACCACCGGATCGCTGAAACGCGCATTGTCCGCGGCCACAATCAGATCCATAGGCCAGACCAGCATTAGTCCGGCGGCAATGCAGGCACCCTGCACAGCGGCAATCGTTGGCTTGGGCAGATCGCGCCATTTCTGCGAATAACCCAAAAAATGTTTGGTTTCCCAGTTGTACATGCGCAGCAAGCCATTCTGGTTGACATCATCAAACATCGACTTCCATGGCTCATGATTCAGCACATCCGGTGCAATGTCGTGACCGGCGGAGAAATGTTTGCCCGCCGCATTGAGCACGATGACACGCACATTGTCATCGGCCACCGCGCGATCAAACGTCTGATCTAACTCCGCCAACAGGGCCGGACTTTGCGCATTGCGTTGCTCGGGACGGTTCAGCGTAATGACCGCAACGCGCTCGCGAACTTCATAGAGGATGTAGGACATGACTGGAACCCTTTTGCGTAGAATTGTCCGCGGGGAGATGTACTGCTTTAACTGGCCCGCTGCCGGCCACAGCCCATAAAAATTACAAGGTGTCATTTTTCTCGGTATGGCTGCATGCGTCAAGTTCATTGATCTGTCATTATCGAAATTCCTGAGAGGTCAGATATATTTGGACATGCAAGTGCTTACCGGAGCTGCTTTATGAAAAACCTGCGCGTCGAAATCGCAGACTGCATTGCCACCGTCACGTTGAACCGCCCGCCGGTCAATGCCATTACCGGCGAGATGTTCCGTGAGCTTACTGAAACCTTCAACGGCCTCGGCAAGTCACGTGATGCAAGCGTCGTCGTCATCACGGCCGAAGGCGAGCGGGTGTTTTGTGCGGGAGTCGATCTGAAAGATTCAGCCCGCCGTCAGGCGCGCGAACTGAACGAGGATGAAACCATTGCTGACATGCTCGATACAGGCCTTGCGCCGCGCAATTGTTTTGAAGCGATCATGAATTGTCCGCTGCCGGTCATCGCTGCGGTCAACGGCGCTGCCATCGGCGCGGGTCTAGTGATTGCAGCTTGTGCGGACATCATCTTTGCAGCCGATACGGCGCGCTTCAGCGTGCCGGAAATCAAGGCCGGCGTACTGGGCGGCGGTCGTCATGTGCAACGGCTGGTGGGTCCTTACAAGGCGCGCAAGATGTTTTTTACCGGCGAACCGATCAGCGCACACGAGTTGTATCGCTTGGGCGCCGTGGAAGCTGTCGTGCCGCTGAGCGAGCTGGCTAGCACTGCTCGCGCCATGGCGTTGTCCATTGCCGCCAACAGTCCGATTGGCCTGCGGCTGGGCAAGGAATCGCTCAACCGGGTGGAAGACTTGCCCGTGCGCGACGGCTATCGCATTGAACAAAGTTACACATCGCTGGTAACCCGTTTCAACGATTCCGCCGAGGCGCGCAAATCAGTACAGGAAAAACGCGAACCGAAATGGACCTGGAGCTGATGTAGTGGCCGCATGCAACAGCAATGCTGTTGCATGCTGGAAAACGCCACTCAGCTTTCGCGCCGGATGACCATGGCCACTGTCACGCCGCCACCGCCGCAAATAGCAGCCACACCCAATTCCTTGTTGTGCTGACGCAGGATCGTACTGAGAGTCAAAGGCAACCGAGCGCCAGAAAATCCGGTGGGATGGCCAATGGCAATGGCACCGCCAAACACATTGACCTTGTCACGATTCCAGCCGAGTGCACGCTCATTCGCCAGCATCTGTGCAGCGAATGCCTCGTTCACTTCAATGAAGTCGATGTCTTGCAGCGTCAGACCAGCGCGCTGCAACGCCAACGGAATGCCCATGCCGGGACCATCGCCCATCAATGAAGGCTCAACCGCTGTCTCGGCAAACGACAGCACCGAAAACAGCGGCTTCAGCCCATGCGCCTTGGCGGTTTCCCGCGTGGTCAACAAAATGGCGACCGCAGCATCACCCATGGTGCAGGCGTTGCCTGCCGTCACCGTGCCGTCTTTCTTGAAAACCGGCTTGAGCTTGGCCAATTTGTCCAGCGTGGTATCCGGACGGCCGCCTTCATCCGCACTCAGCAACTTACCCTCAGGATGCTGTTTTGAAGCCTCCAGTTTCACCGGCACGATTTCATCGGCGAACACGCCGGCCTTCTGAGCTGCCGCAGCAAGTTGCTGCGAGCGCAATGCAAACTCATCTTGCTGGGTACGGGTAATGCCATATTTTTCGGACTGGTTTTCTGCGGTGATGCCCATGCCATAACCACACAGGGGATCCACCGTATCGCTCCATGAGTCTTGCAACACCTTGTCACCGGACTTGAAGCCCTCCCAGCGGGCATTGCGTAACAGATACGGCATGCTGCTCATGGATTCCATACCGCCTGCCATCACAAAGCGGGCATCGCCCGCTTGCAATTCGCGCGCGGCGAGAAACATCGACTTCATGCCGGACGGACATGCCATGTTGACGGTGAACACCGGCGTGGTGATGGGCATGCCGCCACGTACTGCCGCGGTGCGCGCCGGATTGGGTCCATTGCCCGCCTGACGACAGCAGGCGTACACCACCTTGTCTATCAACGCCGCATCAATGCCAGCCCGTTCGGTGGTGGCGCGAATGACCTGTGCACCGAGGTCATAAACCGCCACATCGCGGAGCGAGCCGCCGAAACTTCCGATGGGAGTACGCACACCGGCAACGGCAACTATGTCATTCGCTTGGGTCATGAATTCAATGCTCACATCTGGCAGAGGGAATCAAAAACGGGGCAACTCAGCAAAAGCTGTTTTCCACCGCGTGGATGGCGCGCTCAATCTGGTCGGGATCAAGCACACGTTTAAATCGTTTAATGCTGGGGCTAGGCATCGCGTTTTCAGCCAATTGACGAATCTCCTGAGCGGTTACATTGACCAGCCCAAAGTCCGCCAGCCGCAGCGGCAATTCCAGTGCTTTGAACAGCGCCGACAGCTCAGCGCGTTCTGCAGAGGAACGCTCCTCCAACACAAATTGAACCAGCAACCCATACGCCACATGTGCGCCATGCAGCGTGTGTGCCGCTCTTGGCAACGTCGGAAAGGAGCGGGCGATGGCATGCGCAACTGACAAACCGCCATTTTCGAAGGCCAACGTGCTGAGAAACACACAGGCTTCAATCACCGCTTCGACATTGTCATCCAGTTGCTTGGCGCGCACCGCAGCGATGGCAGCCGCACCACGGTCTCGCAGCGTACGCCAGCAGGCATCCGCCACGAGCAGACCTGTGGTGGTCGGCGGCGAACCAAACAGCGTGGCCGCATTCGCAGCAACGCAAGCTTCGGCTTCAAATTTTTTCGAGATGGCATCGCCAATGCCGGCCAGCAGGAAACGCAGCGGCGCCCCCATGACTGCGCGTGAATCCACCAACACCAGATCGGGATTGCGCTTCATTTGCAGAACCCCGGTCATGACATGCGCATCGTCGTACACTGCCACGGCAGCGCTGGCCGGACCATCGTTGGAGGCAATGGTGGGCACGCTGACCATGCGCGCATCCAGCGCAATGGCCACTCCTTTGGCGGCATCAATGCCCTTGCCGCCGCCCGCGCCAATGACTACATCGGCTTGCAACCCGCGCGCTTGCTCAGCCAGCGCATTAATGGTTGGTTGCGTGACTTCACCGGGAAATGTCAGTAAGGCAACTTTGGTTTGCGTACCTGCAAAACTATCCAGCATTCGCGCGCCAAACAGCCGCTCCACATCAGCATCGGTGATGATGACGGCGCTGCGGCCCAACACGGCGGCATGGCGTCCTAATTGATCAAGCAAGTCAGGCCCCTGCATATAACGCGAGGTGGCGGCAAAAATTCGCATCGCTGGCTTACGCCTCCAGAAGATTATCTATAACGCTTTCGTCGAAACTTGAACGAATCCAGAACCAACGCCTTAGTTTCACTGGCCGAAGAATTCTAAAAAATTCCTGTCATTGAGTCGGGCCGGAATATTTGAAAGCGATTGCTTACCGAACTCCGCTAGTAAAAATGATCAAGCATCAGTTTTCAAGAGACCCTGCCTCGGATATCATGCATTGTGCCGCCTGAACACGAATGGTCTTGCAGGACCTTATTTTTTCTTGGGGATATCACACAACCGCCGCCATTGGCGCACGGGCGTGATGCCTGTTTGAACCAACGACGAACCTGAGCCGGGCGAAAACCAAATAACCATGAGCAACTTCAAGGTCGATCTGAACGCTCAGACAGTCATTCTCACTGGTGCGGGCGGAGGCTTAGGCCGCGTAGTCCCGCCGCGCTTGTCACTTTCCTGCAACCTGCGCCCGACTTTATAACCCCAACCGGAGGTTTTGACGTGAGACCCGCCTACTTTGACCGTTATCCCACCATTGCCTTTGAGCGTGATGACCAAGGCATTCTCACCATGCGCCTACACAGTGATAGCGGTCCGGTAAAGTACTGTTCTCAGCATCATTCCGACTGGGTTGGTGCGTTTTATGACGTGGGCGTTGACCGCGACAATCGGGTGGTCATCCTGACCGGCACGGGTGATGAATTCATTCACCAGATGCAATGGGACGGCGTCATAAATTCAGCCTCCGACTGGGAAAAAATTCATGCCGAAGGCAAGCGCGTCCTACGCAACTTGCTGGACATTGAAGTGCCAGTCATTGCCGCGGTGAATGGCCCGGCCATCATTCATGCGGAACTCGCCACGCTGTCCGACATTACGCTCGCCAGTACTACCGCCACCTTCCAGGATGCGCCACATTTCCTTTATCACACCGTACCTGGCGATGGCGTTCACATAGTGTGGACAGAATTGCTGGGCAGCAATCGCGGCCGCTACTTCCTACTTACCGGACAAACACTGTCCGCCAAGGAAGCGCTGGATCTGGGAGTTGTTAATGAGGTACTGACACCACAGGACCTGATGCCACGCGCACTGCAGCTTGCGAGGCAGATCATTGAAAAGCCGCCATTAACGGTACGCTACACGCGAACCTGCGTTACGCATCGCTGGAAGCGACTGCTTGATGAAGCACTGGGTTATGGCTTGGCGCTGGAAGGGCTGGCAGCACTGGATCTCATGCATCGCACGCAGCAGCAAAAAAAGTAAACCTGCCTGTCGCCGACAACTACCTGCAACGCAGGCAGTTGGGCAATGCAAGTGCATCAGGTCAGCTTCTCTGCATTGGCCAGCGTTTGCGCCAGGTGCGCACAGAAGCGTGGCGAGTCCGCGCCGTTAATGACACGTTGATCATAGCTAAGGCGTCATGGCACGCCTGTGAGCATCAGGTCGTCTTGCGTGCAGTGATCGGCGTATACAAGAAAGTTTTTACGTTGTTCACGTCCATGGCATCGGACATCGGCATGGCCGCCGTGCCGGCGCGTGACTGCAGCTCGCCCATTGTGCGTTGCAGGTCATCGGTATCGATTTCATAAATCGCGACATGACGCGCAGGCGCTGCCGCATCCTCCTGAGCCAGACGGAACCGCTGTGCCGCCACAAACCCCGGAACCCTGAGCACATCCGGCAAGTGTTGTTCGTTGTACCAGCGGTGATATTCATCTTCCTTGACGGGCACCCCATCGCTGAATACCAGAAAATTGAATCGCGCCATCACATCACCCCACTGACTGACTGTTAACGATTGTCTTCAAGAATCAAATCGGCTGCCCGCCATGCCAGCGCCATCACCGGCGCATTGGTATTGCCGGATACCATCTCTGGAAACACGGAACAATCCGTGACACGCAAACCGCGCACGCCACGCACACGCAACCGTTCATCAAGTACCGCCAGCGGGTCTGTATCCGTACCCATCTTACACGTGCCGACCGCGTGATAACCGGATTGGCCATACTTCTGGAACACGGCAAGAATTTCTTCATCCGTTTGCGCCGCAGCAGTTAAATGCGATTCCGGGCCCAGCACCGACTGCAAGGCAGGCTGGCTGAGCAAGCGGCGCAGATAACGAATGATGGCGACGCTACCGGCCCGATCACGTTCATCGGTCAGATAATTTGGCGTAATACGCGGCGGCTGTTTCGGATCGGCTGATTGAATGGCGATCTCGCCCTGACTTTGCGGCCGCACTACTTCACCGTAAATCTGCACGCCCGGCGTGTTGTCAAACTGCTTGGTTTCCATGTTCAGCGAAAAGGATGAGAACATGATTTGCGCATCCGGTCGATCGAACTCCGGCCGGGTCTTCACGAAGCCGCTGATCTCAAATGCCGGCTCCGTCAGCAAGCCACGACGGAACAGGAAGTAGTTGAGTCCATGCAACGCTGCACGCCATCCGGCGAATTGGGCATTCATGCTGTGGCGAGGATTGCGCACTGCATGACTGATGAACAGCAACCAATGTTCGCGCATGTTGCGGCCGACACCGGGGCTGTCTTGTACAACCGCAATACCATGCTGTTGCAACAACCGTGCAGGTCCAATACCTGACAGCTGCAACAGTTTTGGGGAAACAATGGTACCGGCACTCAGAATCACTTCACGCCGGCAGCGGAACTCGCAAGGCTGTCCATCATGCTCACCGCGCACACCTGTTGCGCGGCGGTTGTCGAATAGCACCTGATCCACGCGTATACCAGTCATGATGGTGAGGTTGGCACGCCTGCGAGCCGGCTCAAGGAATCCACGTGCCGCATTAAACCGCTGGCCATGGCGATCGATGTTGTAAGACATCCAGCCAATGCCTTCCTGGTCCAGCCGGTTGAGATCAATCTTGCGTTTCAGGCCAATGGATTCGGCGGCTTGCAACAGCGCTTCACCCACTGGACCGCCACGTTGTGGGGAAGTGATCTGCATGGGACCACCGCTGCCACGCAGCTCGTCCGCACCCAGTTGATGGTTTTCGAGTTTCTTGAAATAAGGCAATAGCGTTTGCCAGTCCCAGCCCTGCAAACCCAATTCTTTCAGGTGATCATAATCCTGAGGCTGGCCACGCACCCACACCATGCCATTGACTGAACTGGAGCCGCCCAACATCTTGCCGCGAACCCATACTTCCGGGCCCACACCCTGTTTGTATTCCGTCACATAGTGCGACACGCGCGAAGTGTCCGGTATCAGCTTGCCAAACCCCATCGGCATGCGAACGCGCCAGTCATCGTCACTGGGCCCTTCTTCTAGCAACAGCACTTGCTTGCCGGGATCCGCTGACAATCGCTCGGCCAGCACACATCCTGCTGAACCGGCACCCACGATGATGAAATCGTATTCGGTGCGTTCACTCATTTAATGTTTTTCCCCCACTGAAAAACCTCATCATCAAACGTCGCGACCGTTTCAATGTTCGCGATGCCGGCCCGCTTAATCAGTGAGGCCAATGATGCAGACATGAAAACCCGCTGGAAATGGCAATGGCTGCAAACCGGCGGCGCGGCAGTATATCGGTCAGGCGCGACTGAAACCTCACGAAATATCTGGGTACAGCATTGCAGATTCTCCTGCCCTATTGAAAAGATGACGATGAGTCAGCTCTAATACTCACCCTTTTTGCATCCAGCCCTGAGCGGCATCCCGTGACATACACTGATGACACGATTGACTTGCTGCGCGACAGCGCTGCAGAGTTCCTGGCCGAACGGCGTGAATTCTCCGCGCACAAAGCCGATGTGACGGCCGCGGCGCCCTTCGCCGCCGACCTGTGGCGCGAGCTGGCCGAGCTTGGCTGGCTGGGTCTGGGCCTGCCCGAAGAACACGGTGGGCCGGGTTTTGGTTTGCGCGAATCGGCTGTTCTGTGTGAACAATTTGGCCGCGTGGCATCGCCGGTGCCTTATCTGGCGGCCAGCGCGCTGCCTGCCGCCGTACTCAAACATGCCGGGCATCTGGACAAACTGGCGCCCATGCTAACCAGCGGTGAACGTCCATTTGCAGTGGCATGGCAAGACACGGATGCCGCATCACCTCAGATCATTTATGAAGCTGCACAGGTCACTGGCACACACCGGTTTGTGGTCGCTGCGGACAATACGAGCGTGTTGCTGGTCAATGCGTCGGATCAGGGTGCGCCGCTCTGGGTGGCGGTGGATGCCGCGTCACCCCAGGTAAAACTTGAACGCTTTGCGATGGGCATAGGCGATGCCGCGCATGTGCATTTTGATCATGCGCCCGTGCTGTTTGGCGAACCCTTGATGACGGGCGACGCTGCGCAGCAGGCAACGCGCGACACACAACAAGCAGGCCGTCTGGCCATCGCTGCACAATTGATCGGCCTGACTTCAGGCGTGCTGGACAAAACACTGGCCTATGTCAGCGACCGCGTGCAATTTGCCCGCCCCATCGCCAGTTTTCAGTCCATCAGGCATCGTTGTGTCGATCTGTATATCGGAATGCGCCTGGCAAAAGCATCGCTTAATACGGCACTGCGCGCCTATGAAGCTGCACCGGACGCACCAGCCACGCAGGCAGCAATCAGTGCCGCCAAAGCACGTTGTGGCGATGTCGCCGTGCAAACTGGCCGCGAGGCCATCCAGATGCACGGTGCGATGGGCTTCACTGAAGAAGGTGGCGTGGGTGTCTATCTGCGCGCTGCCATGCATCTGCGCGCCTGGCTGGGCACACCGATGCAACAACGTCGCCAGTATCTGGCGTTGCGCGCCGCAGGCGAGGTCAACCATGTCACTGCTTGATTCCCATCCGGATCGCAACGCTTTGCCGGACGATGAATTCCGTCAGCAATTCAGAAGCTGGCTGGCAGCCAATTACCCGCCCGAATTCAAACAGGATCACCGTCGGCCCTTCCGTCGCCTGCGTGGCGAAAATCATTTGCGCTGGATCCGCTTGCTGCATCGTGACGGCTGGCGTGCGCCTTCATGGCCGCGTGAAGCTGGTGGCATGGGACTGTCATTTCAGAAACTGGTGATCTATCAGCAAGAAATGGAACGCATTGGCGCCGCGCGGGTGATCGACAATGGTGAAACCCTGTTCGGGCCGACGCTGATCCATTTCGGTTCGGCAGAACAGAAGCAGCATTACTTGCCCAAAGTACTCAACGGCGAACACATCTGGGCGCAAGGTTATTCCGAGCCGAATGCCGGTTCCGATCTTGCCAGCCTGCGCACCCGCGCCGAAGACCAAGGCGATCATTACGTGGTGAACGGCCAGAAAATCTGGACCACGCATGCCGAAGAATGCACCCACATCTTCATGCTGGTGCGCACCGGCGCGCCGGGCCAGTACGCCAAAAAGCAACAAGGCATCAGCTTCCTGTTGATCGACCTCAAGACCGCGGGCATCACCATTCGCCCGATCCGTACCATCGCCGGTGAAGTTGAACTGTGCGAAGTGTTTTTCGACAACGTCCGCGTACCGAAAGAAAACTTGATCGGCGAGCTGGACAAAGGCTGGGATCTGGCCAAAGCGCTGCTAGGTCACGAACGCGTGTGGCTGGGCAGTACGGCCATGGCCACCCAGGCGCTGAAGCTGGCGCGCGAAGTGGTCATCCAAACCGGCCAGCAAAACGACGCCGGAGTAATGGACCGGCTGGCGCAGCTTGAAACCGATCTGCATGACTACCGGCAGTTGTATGCCGAAATCATTGATGACATCGCCGCGCGCGGCGCGCAGGCCGGCCCCGAAGTGTCCATGCTCAAGGTGTACATCTCGGAACTGCAGCAGCGCATCACTGAATTCAGCGTGGAAATGGCTGGCATTCATGGCGGTGTGACCGGCGATGTGCAGATCAATGCCATGCTGACCGACCTGCACTGGCAATGGATGATGGCGCGACCGGTTTCCATCTTTGCTGGCTGCAATGAAGTGCAGCGCGACATTCTGGCGCGTGCGGTACTGAAGCTGCCTGAAAGCGTCGGCGGCAAGTAATCACATCGCCACTGCCCGCCATGAATAAACTGCACGCGCTTGCCGACCTCGCAGCGCACCTGCCAGCGCGCCCCGGCATCGTGATGCACTCGGCCTGCTCGGAACCCGCCGGACTGGCCGCCATGCTGGCAGCCGATGCGCCCGCCTTCACGGGTGGCACGCTCTATAGCCTGATGCCCATGGGGCACGCGCCGTATGCTGACGCACCTGCCAGCGACCATCTCAACATCACTGCATTTTTCCCCGGCAAGGGCTTGCGCTCTGCCGTCAATGCAGGCCGTGCCAAAACCCTGCGCCATACCTTGTCGGCACTGCCCGGCCTGTTTGATCGCAATGAATTTCATGCCGACATGGTGTTGTTGCAGGTCTCGCCGCCCGATGCCCAAGGCCGCGTCTCGCTGGGATTGTCAGTGGATTACATGCAGGCGGTGTTGCGGCAAAAGCCATTGGTTGTTGCCGAGATCAATCCGCAACTGCCCCATACCTGTGGCGACAGTTTTCTCGACAGTGCCTGCATTGACTATTTCATTGATGCCACGCAGCCGCCACAAACGGTACTCAGCGTGGCGGGGGATGAGATCGACGCACGCATCGCGGCGCATGTCGCATCATTGATTGATGACGGCGCGGTGCTGCAGGTAGGCATTGGCTCCTTGCCCGACATGGTGCTCAGCCGATTGCGCCATCACCAACACCTGGGATTACACACCGGCATCATCACGGCGGCTGCTCGTCCGTTGCTGGAAGCCGGCGTCATCGACAACAGCACCAAGCACGCACACCGAGGCGTCAGCATCACCACCATGGCGGCTGGCGATCAAGATTTTTACGACTTTCTGCATCGTAATGAACGCATCGAGTTTCATCCCTGCTCCTTCACGCATGGCGCCGACACACTAGCAACCATCGAAGGACTCACTGCCATCAATAGCGCGCTGCAAGTAGACCTGTCGGGCCGCGCCAATGCCGAAACCGTGGCAGGACGGGTGGTGTCCGCGCCCGGCGGCTTGCCAGATTTTGCCAAGGGCGCTCGCCGTGCGCCGCGTGGCCGCAGCATCCTTGCGCTGCGCGCCAGCTTTGGCGCCGAAAGCAACATCATCGCAGCACTCCCGGATACCCTGCCCGCCACGCTGGTTGCCGATGACATGGACTACGTCGTGACTGAATTCGGCATTGCCCCGATGCGGGGTACGCCTGCACAACGCGCACAGGCGCTGATCGCCATTGCCGATCCGGCACATCAAGCAGAACTTGAACGGCAGTTGACACAAACAATCCTGCAGCCATAAACCCGCTCAGAGTCCTCCCTGTGACTCCTGCAGACATCCGCCTTGATGAGCATGTTGGCCGCCACACAAGCGGTCAGCAAAGTGATGATTGGCGGCAGTCGCAGTTCAATAATCATCATTTTGTTTTTGCCGCGATCACCCCGCTTTCATTGACTACCATGCAGCCAGTTAACCCGGCACAAATTCAAATTATTGCCGGGTAACGAAGTGCGTCATCAACAAATAGCGGTCGCTGTATCCCGCCCGGAGACGTTATGAATGCTGTCCATGAACCCGGCGCCCTTGCCGAATTTGATCCTTTCTCGCAAGCGTTCAGAAGCGATCCCATTGCCTGGCATCCGACTTTGCTGAACAACTCGCCCGGTTTCATGACCATGGACGGCATTCCTTCAGCGTATGTCGCCACCTTTGCCCATACGCAGGCTGTATTGCGTGATCCGGCGCGATTCTCCAGTGTCAAGCCGCCCAATCTGCCCGGCATGCAGCGCGTGGATTTTTTCAACAGCCAGCCGGTGATGAACTACTCGGACGACCCGGATCATGCACGGCGGCGCAAGATCGTGGCGCCCGCCTTCTCGCCGGGCCGGGTACGGGACCTTGCTGAAACTGTCACAGGATTGAGTGACGAACTGCTGGCACCGATCCAGCCCGGCCAGCGCGTGGATATCTTCAATCAGATTTGCATGCCTTTCGGCGCACGACTGATGCTGGGACAATTCATGAATGTCGCGCCTGAAGACCAGAAAATTTTCATGGAATATGGCGCCACCCTGCCGCTGCTGGACAAGTTGCAGCCGGGGGACCCCAAACCCAAAGCCTATGTGGATGCGTGGGAAAAAGGCCGTCTTTACTGCCTCAACGCCGTTGCAGAAGCCAGGCGCACCCAGGCAAAGACGCTGATGGGCGTGATTGCCGACGCAGAAGCAGAAGGTTCTTTGTCGGCAGACGAAATGATGGCCATGATGGCGGTGCTGTTTACCGGTGGGTTCCCGACCATCGCCGCAACCACGGCTTCGGCACTGTACAACCTTGCCGCGCATCCCGACGTGGCGGCGCGTATCCGCCAGGATCCTGCGCTGGCCAACAAGCATGTTGAAGAATGTCTGCGTCTGGATGCACCCGTCACACTGGTCATGCGGTTTGCCACTGAAGACGTGGAAATCGGCGGCAAAGTCATTCGCAAAGGAATGCCGGTATACACCATGCTGTCGGTAGCGGATCGTGATCCCGCCGAATATGCCGAACCGAATATCTACAACATTGACCGATCCAACTTGCGGCATCTCAGCTTCGGCTTCGGCATCCATGTCTGCATCGGCAACACCGTCGCGCGATTAGCCATTCCCATCATCGTCACTGCCATGGCCAAGCGCTTTCCCGACTTGCGTCCTGATCCGTCAGCGCCCGTGGAATGGGAGACCACACCCCGCTCGCGGCACATGAAAAGCGCAACCTTGCTAACTTGATGTCCTGCCTGACCATTCTCTAACTTGTCGGAATCCACATGACACCAGCTGACCCATCCAGACCGTATCTGCCACTTGCCGTCATTGTCGGCGCAGGTGGTATGGGTACCGCCATCGCCCGCCGACTTGGCCAGCACTACCGGCTGTTGTTGGCGGATCTACAACAAGCGCGTCTGGATACCGTGACCGGCCTGCTGCGCGAGGAAGGCTACGAAGTGCAGCCATGCCAGTGCGACATCACGAATGCGGCTGCTGTGCAACACCTGACTCACATCGCCAAAACGCAAGGGCCGGTGCGTGTGCTGGCACATGTGGCGGCCTTATCACCGAGCATGGGGGACTGGCAGACACTGATACAGGTCAACCTGATGGGAGCACATCGCATTGAACAGGCATTTTTGAATATTGCCACGCCCGGCATGGTAGCCATTTTCATTTCCTCCCTGGCCGCCCACATCGCGTCGGTCAATACCAGTGTGACAAGCCTTTTGGATCAGCCAATGACACCTGACCTGTTGACAAAACTGGCAGCAGCGGTGGCTGAACCGCTCAACTCCAACACGGCCTACACGTGGTCAAAGTTTGCCATGAATCGCCGCTGCCAGCGGCAAGCCGCGGCTTGGGGCGCTCAGGGGGCGCGCATCGTGTCGGTTTCTCCCGGCCTGATCGCCACCCCGATGGGGGCGCTGGAATTCAAGAACCAGCCGCAGAAGTTTGTCCTGCTCGACAAGACTCCCCTGCATCGTCAAGGCAGCGTGCAGGAAATTGCCGATGCCGTGGAGTTTCTTGCTTCGGATCGTGCCTCGTTCATTACGGGTACTGACTTGCGCGTTGATGGCGGCGTTGCCGCTGCCTTGCAACACGCAAGCTGATCCATTCACTTCAGCCACACACAAGAAACCAGCCATGAGCAACTCCATTGACGCCGGTTTGAAGATTGCCGCAGAAATTGTTGACGAAACCACGCTGAATCGCATGAAAGCCGCGGTGGGGTCAGACGCCTTTGGTGCCAAACTGGGCGAATTCGCGGTGGATCTTGCCTTTGGCAAGGTGTGGTCGCGTCCCGGCATGAGCCGTCACGATCGCAGTTTGGTCACGCTCGGCATTCTGATCGCGTCGCGTTCACAGGAAGAACTGAAGATCCATACATTGGCCGCCATCCGCAATGGCGTCAGCGTGAAAGAAATCGAAGAAGTGTTGTATCAAGCCTGTGTCTACGCAGGATTCCCGGCGACGGCGTCTGCGGCAGGCGTGATCATTACTACGCTGCGGGAGGCAGGACATCTGTCGTAATAGGTTGCGCTCAAGGCCGCCGAGGCTCCTTGAGCGCGCAGGCGGCAAGCACAGACCCCACACACAACACGGCCATACCCAGCAGTCCTCCCGTGTAACTGCCGCTGATTTCCTGGGCACGCGCAAACAAGGGGGGCGAGAGCGCGCCGATGGGAGCAAACGCGCTGCCAATGCCGTAGGCACGACCAAAGCCGCGTGAGCCAAATTCCGTGGCGATGCACGACGCCATCAACACCCATACGCCCTGTGAGAACCCTACCAACGCAAATCCGCCTGCCAGTGATGCAAAGCCCTGCGCGAACGCCAACCATGCCATCCCAAGACAAATGCACACCGACACCAGCACCAGAGGCGGACGATTGCCATGCCGGTCCGCCAGCACACCTACTGACAATTTGCCGCACAATGCGGCAAAGCTGAAAATGCCAACCAGTAACGCAATGTCGCCGTCAGCCAGCGCACGTGAGGCGACAAACGGCGCGAAGGTCGCGTTCACTGCTGAATAGGCAAACTGCAACGGCACGAATACCAGCATAGTCATCCAGAAATTGGGGCGGCTGAAGATAGAGCGCACCGACAGCTGTGCAGGTGCGGCGTCAACATCAGTCTCATACGGAACATAGTCACGACCATCACGGTCATCCGGACGATTGCGGATCACCAGCATGATCGTCGGCAAGACCAGCAACAAAATAGCCGCGCCAAATATCCACCAGACCTTCTGCCAGCCCGCTGTTTTCATCAGCCAGATAACGATGGGCGGAAACACCACGCCTGCAAACGCAAGGCCAAACGCGGAAAATGCCAGCGCCAGACCCCGCTTGCGCACAAACCAGCGAGTCACCAGTATTTGCGAAGGAATGCCGGAGGAAAAGGTGATCGCGACCGGCATCAGCACCATGTACAGCGCAATAACCTGCCATCCGGCACTGGCCATGCCAATCAGCACGTGAAACAGAACCACACCCAGGGTGGCAATAACAAAAATGTGGCGCACTGAGTAACGCTCGCATATCCGACCGGCAATCGGTGCCAGCACCGCACATGACACGCTGAACAGCGTAATGGACAGCGTCAGCGTGCTCATAGGCATGCCGAATTCCCTGGACCAGGGTTCAAGAAAGAACGAAAAACAGTTGGTGGCCACACCCAGTGCTGCCACTTGAGAAAGAACACAGACCGCAACGACATTCCAGCCGTGATACCAGGATGTACGCATTACTTGGGCCTCGCCGCGAATAAACTCTGTACGGCGAATGTGTTGCGCATCTGCATCTTGCTCATCTCCCCTGGCATTCATTTCAAAGCAATCAAGGCTTGCAAATCTTGTTCTTGCCGTTTGAGTAACCGAATATGTGTCAGTTTCGGTACGATAACCGATCATGCTTGGTGATTGGTCGTCTCGTTGCATTGCGCCTGGGTAGTTTTCCCACCAAGGTATTCCACCCCGGCATGGCGGGACTTGCAGCAGCAATCAACTTTTTAATCGGAGATCCTTCAAAGTGGCGGCACGTGATGTTGTGGTATTGAGTGCAATACGTTCGGCGATCGGCACCTTCAATGGCTCGCTTGCCGATATTGAACCTGTTGATCTGGCTGGCCAGGTCATGAAAGCGGCCATTGAGCGCGCCGGGGTTGATCCACTGAAAATCAATCATGTAACCGTGGGCAATGTTATCCCGACGGAAAGCCGTTTTGCCTATGTGGCGCGCGTCGCGGCGATTCAGGCTGGGCTGTCCAAAGATTCGGTTGCGATGGCGGTCAACCGGCTGTGTTCATCCGGTCTGCAAGGTGTTGTCACCACGGCACAGAACATCCTGCTGAATGATTGTGACTATGGCATCGGCGGCGGCGTTGAAGTCATGAGCCGCGCAGCGTATCTGTCCACCACCATGCGCAGTGGTGCACGCATGGGCGATGTGAAAATGCTCGATTCGATGGTGGCCACGCTGACCGATCCCTTCGGCGTGGGACATATGGGCGTGACCGCCGAAAATCTGGTAACCAAGTGGGGCATTACCCGTGAAGAACAGGATGCACTGGCCGTGGAATCGCACCGGCGCGCCGCGGCGGCGATTGCCGATGGCCGCTTCACAGCGCAGATCGTGCCTATCGTCAAACAAACTAAAAAAGGCGACGTGGTGTTTGCCACCGATGAACATGTGAAAGCGGACACCACGATGGAAGCACTGGCAAAACTGAAGCCCGCCTTCAAAAAGGAAGGCGGCACAGTCACTGCCGGCAATGCTTCTGGTATCAATGATGGCGCGGCATTTTTTGTGCTGGGCGATGCGACGACCGCGCAACGTGATGGCTACCGGCCCATTGCCCGACTGGTATCTTATGCAGTGGCAGGCGTGCCGAATGAGATCATGGGTGAAGGTCCGATTCCCGCCTCACGACTGGCACTGACAAAGGCTGGCTTGACGTTGGACAAGATGGATGTGATCGAAAGCAATGAAGCCTTTGCAGCACAAGCCATAGCCGTCTCGCGCGGTCTCGGGCTTGATCCGGCCAAGACTAATCCAAACGGTGGCGCCATTGCCCTCGGGCATCCCATCGGCTGTTCGGGTGCAGCCATCGCCACCAAGGCGATCCATGAGCTGCAACGTATCAGTGGTCGATATGCACTGGTTACCATGTGCATCGGTGGTGGCCAAGGCATCGCCACTGTATTCGAGCGACTGTAGTTCAGCCATCCGCCTCCTTCTGCTTAAACCCACCGCACACCATGCCACGTATCACCATCGACCTGCCCGAACGCTTCACCTTCGCCACTGACATTCCGCTGCTGATCCTGCACATCAATTTGGGCGGCCATCTCGATAACGCCATGCTGCTGACGCTGGTAGCAGAAAGCCGCGTGCGCTACTGGGAGCATCTGGGATACACCGCATTCGACATGGAGGGTGTCGGCAGCATCGTCGCCGATGCCGCGCTTGAGTATCGCTCCGAAGCCCATCACGGCGAGACCATGGTCATCGAACAAGCCACGCGCGATTACCACAAGTATGGCTTTGACATTGTCTGGCGCATGAGCGACCGGGCAACGGGACGCGAAGTAGCGCGCGGCAAAACTGGCATCCTTTGCTTCAATACACAAACTCGCAAAGTGGCACTGCTGCCCGACAAGCTGCGCGAACGCTTGCAAGCTGTTCCTGCATTGCGGTCATAACCATACAAGCCACAACGATTCTTATCCGGACACCAAGCAGTTCATTGCCGGCCAGTGGCTAGCCGGTACCAGCGCGGATAAGCGCTGTGACATCACCGCGTACCGCCAGATTGACGCTGCTTAAGAAAGTGACTTAGCATCAGTTTTCATGTGTACATTGCACACCCTTGTCACATCACATTATGTGCCATTCAGTAGTACCCAGGAGACGATATGCGTAGCGGACCACACCCGATTACCGGGGCTCTTTATGAAGAGCTAGAGGGTGGCCGTGTTCGCGTGGATCATGCAAAGCTTGGCAAGCAGGGCATCTTCACGTGGGATGGTCGCTGGCTCGAAGGCACACTGACTTATGCTGACCCTCACTACTTGAGCTACATCGGCGGACCGACCATGCCGGAAGGCATGGATCGTTACTGGGGCATGACTCCTCCGTATGAAGAGGAAGGCGCCGAACCGGCGAAAGGGATGGGTAACGCACTGCGCACCGGAACAGAGTCGGCTCCCGAGCCCGTCATTGGGATGTATCAGCCTGATCCTGGCCGTCAGACGCCTGCAGGCATGCGTTCGGCCGGCTTTGTCGATTTGGACGTATTTGTTCGCAATGAACGCAAGCCCGAGCGGCTTCCGGCGTCGTTCAAGATCGAGTCACCGTATCCGGGTGGCCCAACCAAAATCAGTATCAACCGTTATCTCGAGCAGCGCTTTCATGATCGCGAGATCGAGCGGATCTGGCGCAAGACATGGCAGATGGTTTGCCGTGAAGACGATATCCCGAATCCGGGCGATTTCCACATCTACAAAGTTGCCAACCTATCCTGGTTGGTGGTGCGTCAAGCTGATGGTTCAGTCAAGGCGCATGAGAACGCCTGCCTACATCGCGGACGCTCTCTGCGTGACTGTGATGGCAAAGCGGCTACCGAATTCCGGTGTCCGTACCACGGCTGGAGCTGGCGCATTGATGGTTCAGTGAAGGACATCACTTCCGAGTGGGATTTCCCGGGCGTTCGCGAACAAGTGCAGCAATTGCCCGGCGCAAAAGTGGCACTGTGGGCCGGCTTTGTGTTCCTAAATCCTGACCCGCAGGCTGGCTCGCTGGAGGAATACCTCGGCCCGGTGGCGATCGAGCACTTCGGTACTTTCGATTACGCCGGCAAGTACAAGCAGGCTCATGTACGTCGCAAAGTGAATGCCAATTGGAAGATTGCGGCAGAAGCATTCAAAGAGTCGTACCACGTTATCGGCACCCACCCGCAAATGATGTTGGCCGGCAGCGATACCGGCCACGGGCGTTACGATGCTTTTGGTCACTTCTTCCGTGGCGCTCACGCACAAACCAATTCAGTCAGCGTGCATCGCGGCATTTTCCAGAGCGAAGCGGAATCGGTAGCCGAATTCCGCATGATGGCGGACTTCAATCGCGAGTATTTACGCGGCATTTTGGGTAATGAAGTGGATGAGCTATCCGACATGGAACTCAATGACAATAGCTTCAACGACCTGTTTCCCAACTGCCATCCCTGGGGTGCATGGCAACGCATTGTCTTTCGGTTCTTTCCGGGAGCAACGCCGGATGAAAGCATCATAGATGTCATCCTGATTGCGCCGTGGCCGAAAGGCAAACCCAAGCCACCGCCCGCACGTATGAAAGAACTGGCACCCGATCAGCCCTGGTCGGCGGCAGCGGAGCTGGGATCGCTGGCGCGTATCATCGACCAGGATTGCGGCAATCTGCCTCGAGTTCAGCAGGGTCTGAAGGCCAAGCGGGACAAGTTCGTGTGGTTCTCGGCCTATCAGGAAAGCATGATCCGTGCGTTCCACGGCAACTACGATCGCTATATGGGACTCGATGACAACGGCGAGTTCAAAGATTGAGGCGCGGGCGATACAAGATGCCAGGGAGTTGAGATGATTGGCGCAGGTTCTGGATGGCGCCGGCTCACCATTTCTTTCGCGCGCACTTCGAGCGCTGGAGATCCGTTCATGGCGGAAGGCATTTGTCTCGGTGTGTGTCGCACTGACAATAAAGCCTTGGCCACGCTCTTAGCCGTTCACATCCAAAAAACTGACCTGCACAACCGCGTGCTGATGGCGAAGCTGGGACAGCGCAAATAAGCTGTTTTTTGTGCGCATAGGATTCGCGCACGGCTACAAAAATAAAACGGCGAATTCTCGCGGCAAGAACTAAAGTCTTCGGAACACACTGCCTTTCAGATTGAATGCAGTGCAATGCAAAACAAACACAAATGGTTTTCAGGAGGCGTCAATAATGACCCATCACCAGGCTCAACCACAGAACAAGACCGGTACCGTCCGCTATGACTATGCCGGTGCTCATGTCTTGGTTACCGGCGGCACCAGCGGCATTGGCGCTGCAGTGGCCAAGGCATACCGTGAAGCGGGCGCCATCGTCACCATCACCGGCACACGCCCCAGCGCCAAGGATTATGACGAGGATTTCGGCAACAGCCGGTATCTGCAACTGGATGTCACCAACAACGATCAGGTCGATGCTGTCGCCGCGGCCCAATCCAAACTGGACATCGTGGTGCACAGTGGCGGCGTGGCTCTGGTGGGATTGGGCCTCAACGAATACGAGCCGGAAAATTTCGAACTGGCCGTGCGCATGCACCTCACCTCGGTCTATCGGCTGACCTATGCATGCTTGGACAAACTGTCTGCAAGCCAACTGGCAGGGGGTGGTTCGGTAATCGGTATTGCATCCATGAGCTCTTATTTTGGCGTGGAAATAGTGCCTGCCTATGGCACCGCCAAAGGCGGACTGGTGCAATTGATGAAAACCATGGCGGTGGCCTGGTCCAAGCGCAATGTGCGCGCCAATGCGGTGGCGGCCGGCATGATCAAGACGCGCCAGACCAAGGCGGGTATCGAGCATCCCGAATTCAGTGCGCCCTTCCTTGCCCGCACGCCCATGAAACGTTTTGGCGAGGCTTCGGAAATCGCAGATGCCGTGTTGTTCCTGACCAGTAGCGGCGCCACCTACCTCACCGGCCAGACCATCAATGTCTGTGGCGGCTTCTCTATTCAAGGTTGAGCAACCAAACATGAAAGTAGCGGTGATTCATGCACCCGGCGAGGTGCGTATGGATACGCATGACATACCCGTTCCTGGTGCGAATGATGTGGTGGTGAAGATCGCCGCTTGCGGCATCTGCGGCAGCGATCTGACCTTCGTCAAGCTCGGCGGCTTAGCCGGTCCGGCTGGCCCAATGCCACTGGGACATGAAATGTCCGGCACGGTGTCGGCCGTGGGCTCTGCCATCAAGAACATTGCCGTCGGCCAACGGGTCATCGTCAATCCTTATGCCAACCTGATTGGCAATGGTGGAACAGAAGGCGCCTTTGCGGATTACCTGCTGGTGCGTGATGCATTGCGCGTATCAGACAACCTGCTGGTCATTCCCGACAACGTCTCCATGGAACATGCCGCACTGGCGGAACCGCTCGCTGTTGCGCTGCATGGCGTGAACCGGGCCGAACCCAAGCCGGGTGACAAGGTTGCCCTGTTTGGCGCAGGCCCCATCGGCCTCGGCGCGGTGGTGGGGCTGCGCCGCCGCGGTGTCGAAGATATCGTGGTGGTGGACTATTCGTCGTTTCGCCTGGAGCGTGCTCGTTTGCTGGGCGCACGTGCCACCATCAATCCGGCGAAACAGGATGTGCGTAAAACGCTGGGTGAACTGCATGGCACGCAACCACACTTCATCACCGGCACGGATGTGGTCAATACCGATACCTTCATCGACATGGCCGGCGCGCCAACGTTGATTCCAAGCATTATCGACATGTGCCGCATGGGCGCGCGCATCGTGGTCACGGCGGTATACAGCGCGCCCGTACCCATCGACATGCGCATGATGCTGGCCAAGGAAGTCACCTTGGCTATGGCCATTGGCTATCCGGTCGAGTTTCCCGAAATCGTGCAGATGCTGTCAGCACGCGAGGTGAATCTTGAACCGATGATTAGTCATCGCTTCCCTTTCTCTGACTTCCACACGGCTTTTGATACTGCGCGTGACGCGCAGCATTCGACCAAAGTAATGGTGACCTTCCCATGAGCTGGAATATTGGACAACAACTGAACATCGACGCCGGACAAGACACCAGCAATCCCGACCGCATTGACATTGCCGATCTGTGCAACCCGATACTCACCGATCTGCAAAAAGGGGCAGTCGCCTGGGCGCAGGCCAAGCCGGTGCCCTTGAATGAAGAAGCGATTCTGGAAGCGGCCCGGCAAGCCACCGGCTTGAGTGACTTTGGTGATCAAGGTTTTCGCAAGAACATGGCGAAATGGATTGAAAGCGTTGTTGCCGATACAGAACTGTCAGCACTGGGTCGCGCTGGGGTATTCGGCGCGATGGTACGCAATGCCAGCGTACGCCTGCGCATCGAAGACATGGTGAAACGTTTTCCGGAAATTCTCGACATCAAGATTGAGCGGCCGCTGATCATAGCCGGCCTGCCGCGCTCAGGCACCACCTACCTGCAGAACTTTCTGGCAGCCGATCCGCGCCTGCGCAGCCTGCCGTACTGGGAGGCCGTTCGCCCCGTGCCCGCACCGGAAGAATACTGCGTGGCCGGGCAGGAAGATCCGCGCCGTGCCCGCTGCGCCGCCGACTGGGTACAACAGGATGCGCTGCTGCCCTATGTGAAAGCCATTCACGAATTTACGCCCGACCACATTTCTGAAGACGTCGAATTCCAGACACCTGAATTCGGCTCCTATCTTCTCGACTGGCTTACTTACGCACCGGTGTGGCGTGACTATTATTTCCAGATGGACCAGCGGCCCGTGTACCGCTATTTGAAGAAATGTTTGCAGGTGCTGAACTTCCTCACCGGCGCCAAGCGCTGGCTGCTCAAGTGCCCGCAGCACATGGAACAACTGGTCGTGCTGAAGGAAATTTTTCCCGACGCGACCATCGTCATCAATCATCGCGATCCGGTTGCTTCCATCCAGTCCGCCATGACGGGTTGGGCGTATTCATCGCGCATCACACGCACCAAAATCCGTCCGGACCAGATTGCAGAATACTGGGTCGACCGCTATCAACGGCTGCTGCGTGGTTGCGTGCGTGACCGCGATACGCTCGACAACGCCCGCACAGTGGATGTGTATTTTCACGAGTTGATGCAAGACCCGATGAAGATTGTCAGTGATATCTACGTCAAGGCCGGCTTGCCTCTGGGCGACGGCATGAAAGGACTGATGGCGGACTCGCTGGCGCACCACAAACGCGGCAAGAATGGCCAAGTGGTGTACAACCTGAAGCGCGATTTCGGTTTGACTGCTGAAGAGGTTCGCAGGAAATTCGATTTCTACTTCAACCGTTTTGCAGTGAAAGCCGAAGTCAAATAATCACCCGACCCGCAGATTCGATCAGGGATCAAGTGTATGAGCAAGTTCAGCACACAAGACCATTCAGTACTCAAAAGCATCGCGTGGGAGCCGGAAAAACCCGCCGAGCGCATCAATGATTTCATCCTGATGTCGCGCAGCACTTCGAATGCATATGTCGTCACCGATAGTGCCGGCGATGTGGTGATTAACAGCGGCACGCCTTATAGGGCGTGCGTACCCGCGAGCGTTTCGAACAACTGCTGGGACGGCCGCTGGATGTCCGCAAAATCGTCTTCACGCAAAGCCACCCCGACCATATCGGCGGCTGGGCCGTGTTTGCCGCGCCCACGACCGAAACGGTTGTGCAGCGTGAATTCCCGCGCATCTGCGAGGAACGCAAGTTGCTGGGGCCTTATTTTCAGCCACGCGCCGGACGAGTACTCAAGGCCATGTTGCCGCCGAAGGAACACGCGAATATGTGGTACAGCGGAACACGCGATCCCGCGCCGCTGACCCTGTTCGCCGATCGTTACGATTTCAGCGTCGGCGGCCGCCGATTTGAATTGCTCGCCGCACCGTCGGGCGAGACACTGGACTCGTTGTGGGTTTGGCTGCCCGCCGAGCGCACGCTGTTCACCGGCAACTGGGCGGGAGCCATTCAAGGCGCGCTGCCTAATTTCTACACGGCGCGCGGCGATCGCGATCGCAGCGTGGTGGGCTGGTTGCGCGAAGTGGATGTGCTGATTTCGCTGCACCCTGAGGTGGTGATTACCGGACACGATGAACCAATCACCGGCGCTGACCATGTAAAAACCTACTTCAGCAAAATCCGCGATGCAGTGCGCTACATCCATGACGAAACAGTCAAGGGTATGAATCAGCACAAGGACATGTGGACATTGATGGCGGAGATTCATTTGCCGGCGGAGCTGACTCCCGTGCCCGGACGTAGCCCTATCAGCTGGTTTGTACGTGCAGTCTGGGAAGAATACACAGGGTGGTTCCGTGGTGAATCCACCACCGAACTGTATGCCGAGCAAGCAAAAAGCATCTGGCCGCAACTGGCAGCAATGGCAGGCGGGATCCAGACAGTGGTCACAGCGGCCAAGCAACATGTAGCCGCGGGTCGGCCCGTGCAAGCCTTGCACTTCATTGAAATTGCCAAAAGTGCATCCCCCAATGATCGTTCAGTCCGGGAAACCGAGATTGCCGCATTGGAGGCATTGATTAACGCCAACGGTGGCCGCTTTTTTGATGAACTTGGCTGGCTTGAAAATGCGATCGTCGAAGCACGAGCAGCCATCGGTTGACAGCTTGAAGCACAGTGCGCCAGCGATCTGACTGCCTTTCGCATGCAGCCCAACCGCGGTACGTCGAGGCACACATGTGTCCATTGCATGCGGTGCTGCCGTCAAGCGGGCATAGCCAGTGAGCCGAGCTTTGTTTATCTTTGCGTGCACCATGAGTGCCCCACGTCCTGCGGTTCGCAAGAAAACCAAAACCCTGCAACGACTGCTGGAAACTGCGGCCAACCTGTTTCTGGAACAAGGTTTCGATAATGTGTCCGTTGCCGCCATCGCCAAGGCGGCCCATTGCTCCACCGCAACGGTGTATGACATTTATGGCAACAAGGAAGGATTGTTTGCCGAGGCCATCAGTCTCGCCTTGACTCCGACCTTGATCGAATGGAACGCTGAGACTTCCGGGTTTCTGGCGTTGTTGCAATACACGCACGAACGCATCATTGAACTCTCCACGGCACGGGTTCGTCGCTTGGTACGTGCCGTCATCATGCAGCCTGAACTGACCAAGGACACCTTTGCCCGGACCGATCGGGACAATCGACAACAGAATGAGACCGCCTTGAAAGCCCTGATCGGCACTTCCATCGCAGAAGGCATGTTGCGGGAATGCGATCTGCAAGTATTGCTGGACCATTTACGCGCCATGACCAACGAGTGCATCTTGACCAGTTTGCTCCATGGCAATCCGCAACCTCCCCTGCCGGATTTATTGGTACGCGCGGTGTTTTTGCCGCTGGTAACCGAGGAAGGTGCACGCGCCCTACAGCAGTATCTGCACAGTCATGCAGTGACAGGTAATGACGTGGCCTGATATTGGGCCCTTGATCGGCATTGACAGTCAGGCCTGTTTGTCTCGGCAGCATTTCATGCAATGCGCTACGGAAGTCCTTGCCGGATTGATCCTATTGTCTGACGAATGAAGACATTCTCTTGGCGAACAACAATGTAACCGGCGTTTTAATTTCGATTTCCATGTTCCAGCCGGAGCTCCTACGATAGCCAGCTCAACCATCACTCTAGAAAAAGCTGATGTCATCTCCAATCTCAGCGCGCTGCGGCGTTATCGGTATGGGCATGATTGGCGCAGGGTTAGCCGACTGCCTGGTTCGCAAAGGCCATGTCGTGTATGGCTACGATGTGCGGCCCGATGCCGTAGCAGCCATTGCCGGCGTCAAGCCCTGCACCTCGCCCGCTGACCTCGCGCGCAAAGCGGATGTGGTTCTCATTGCCGTAGTGCATGCTGCGCAGGCACGTGAGGCGCTGTTTGGCCCGCAAGGATTGGCCGAAGGCAGTCATGCCAATCTGATAGCGGTCTTGATGAGCACCGTGCGTGTATCGGCAGTCCATGAGCTGGCCAAGGAAGCGCAGGCCCGCGGATTCAAGCTGATTGATGTTGCGATCACCACCGGCGGCGCACCCACTGCCTCCGGCACGGCGGGGCTGATGGCGGGTGGCGACGACACCACCATTGCAATCGTGCGCAATGTGATGAAGGACTGTTCATCCATCTTCAGTCACATGGGACCGCTGGGCGCGGGCATGGCTGCCAAGATTGCCCGCAACATCATGCAATACGGCGCCATGCTGGCCGCGTATGAAGGTGGTCAATTGGCGGAGGCTGCCGGCGTGGATTTGCATAAACTCATTGAGGTGATCCGCACCAGCGATCCGCACAATGTCATGAGCACCGTCATGCTGAAGAATCGCGGCACCACCCGGCCGTTGCAGGACCTGCCTGAAGAAACCCTGGCTAAGTTTCGTGGCTGGGCCGTGCAACTTCATAAGGATATCGATGCGGGCATCGAGCTTGCCGAACAGTTCGGTGTTGACATCCCCGGCGCACGATTGTCCATGGAGCGTGGCGACCAGGTATATGGCCTGCCGCCCGGCACGACACCGCCGCAAGGCAAACAGATTGAACAAGATCCCCTGTTGCGCGGCCGCCAGATGATGGATGCCGTCTACGGCATAGGCGCCGTGCCCTTGCCACCCGCGGATGCGGTATTGCCACCGTATCTGCAAGCCACCATCGAAACCCTGTTTGGCAAGATATGGACTCGTGGCGGTCTGTCGATGCGTGACCGCCGCATGCTGGTGATTGGCGCCAACTCGCAGCTCATGCGTCCTGACTTGATTGAAATTGTGGTGCTGGGCGCATTGATCAATCATGAACTGACACCACAGCAATTGCAGGAGGCCGTACTGCATCTGGCCTATTACATCGGCTGGCCACGCGCTAATGCGCTGTTCCAGGGTGTCAACGCGGCAATCCAGAAGTTTGAACAACGCTAGGCATGGAGAGCGCAACGCTTTGCGTCATGCAATTTTGATCAGGGGGAACGCATGAAAGCATTAACAAGCAAGCGAATTGTTACGCGCCAGCCGTACGCGATTGATGGCCGGATCATTAATGCTCAGTTGACTCTGAACGAGCGCTCGTTCACTCTGACCGTTTTCAACAATTCTGCAGAGAAGATCAATTATGCGTGAAGTCACGGTGGTTATCGGTGTAGGCGGGATAGGCATTGCTTGCGCCAGGCGCCTCGGCGCAGGCCAACGCTTGGTGCTGGCGGATTTCAATGCAGCAGGCTTGGAGGCCAACGCTGCCGAGCTGCGTGCATCCGGCTATGACGTGATCACGCAACAAGTGGACATCGCCGATGCCACATCGGTTGCCGCATTGGCGGCCACCGTCAAGTCGGCAGGATCACTACGCACCTTGATCAACACAGCCGGGTTGTCACCGACAATGGCGCCCGCCAAACGCATTTATGCAGTGGATCTGCTGGGCACCGCCTTGGTCATAGATGCATTTTTGCCGTTGGCGCGCGTCGGCACAGCGGCCGTGATGATCGCCAGCATGGCACCCGCCTTTGTCCCTGTGCCCATAGAGCTGGAATCCAAGCTGGCGCTGTCACCTGCCGCCGATTTGCTGTCAGTGGTTGGCGATCTGTATGCGCAGGATCCGAATGGCGCTTATGGAGTCTCGAAACGCGGCAACCAGTTACGTGTCGAAGCCGCCGCCGCCGCATGGGGCGCCAAAGGTGCACGCATTGTATCCGTCAGTCCCGGCCTGATTCACACCAGCATGCAGCAACAGGAGGAAAAGGCGAACGACATGATCACCGGGCTGCGCAAAGCCACGCCAATGGACCGTTACGGCACCGCGGAAGACATCGCCGCTGGCGTTGAATGGCTGGTTGGTCCCAATGCATCGCTTGTATCGGGCATTGACCTGCGCATTGATGGCGGCGTGGTGGCAGCAATTCGCTGGTCGCAAGCGGCAAGTTGATGTGTCTAGCCTGATAAAGGGTTGCGACGCCCTTTATCAACGCCACATGCCGGGCTGTTGTGTCTGCCCGGTATCCCGCACGCGGAGCGCCACTTTCAGCAAGGCATCACTTAACTTGTTGAACGCGGTTACGGCTTCCTTGGCGTTGCCGCGCTGCGCACCATGCAGCATGTCGCGGTACAGTTTCGCCATTGCCGGTGATGGAAACCACGGAATGCACAACACCACAAAGCGTTGAATCAGCGGAACGCGATCCAACGACACCCGCACCAGCTCGCGATTCCCGGATGCTTCCATCACCACTGAATGAAAATCCTGCGCGGCAATCACCGCTGCGGGAACATCGCCACGCTTGATAGCCTGCCGATGCATTTCATTGCACTGCTGCAAGCGCGCAAGTCCGGCGCGCTCAATATGGGGGATACCCCACTCGTAACCCATGGCCCATAGGCGGTTTTGCACCTCCAGCAATTCCACCATCAATGCATAGTCGATGGGGGCAACGCGCTTGAGACGGTTGGGAATGATTTCGACCAGACCTTCAGTGCTCAATTTCACCAAGGCCTCGCGAACCGGCGTGGTGCTCAAGCCAAGCTGTGCGGCTAATTCGGCATCCTTGAGCAGCGCGCCGGGCTTGAGTTTTCCCAACACAATGGCCGTGCGCAACTGATTCAGCGCAGCTTGGTGCAAGGTCACCGGCGCTTGCACCGGAGCCAATCCGGATGATTCATGCAGGTCGCGATCAGCTTTGAGCATGGGCATTGCGGTTGTTGTTGCCTAATTAATAATGCATTATATATTTATTACGCATCGTCAGTTTTATAAAATCAGCAGATCGATGGGGGCAGCTAGTGACCAACATTGACACCTCGGACTGTGACTTCAAAGCCATCGCAGATCGTCAGGCCATCACCGACCTGATCTATCGTTACTGCCGCGCCATGGATCGTTGCGATGCTGAGCTGGGCTATTCGGTCTGGCATGAAGATGGCGAAGCGGACTACGGCGTGCTGTTCAAGGGTACGGGCCGCGGCTTTGTCGACTTTGCGCTGCATGCTCATCACCACTACATGGTGATGCACTCGCATCAAGTGACCAACATCATCCTCATGCTGGACGGCGATCGCGCCGCCAGCGAGTCCTATGTCACCGCCGCGCTGCGCCGCCAGGAAGGCGAACGCTTGATGCAGGTCACGGTGCGGGGACGCTATCTGGACCGCTGGTCGCGCCGTAACGGCCGCTGGGGTATTGATCAACGCAGCTACGCACACGACTTTGATGAGGATCGCGAAATCACCGCCACGGCAACGCCGGGCTGGGGCCGCCGTGATCGCAGCGATCTGTCCTATCAGGTTCTGTTTGGCAAGTGACCCTTGCGGATACTGGTGTGAGGCCAAGCATCATTCCTTATCACTGACACAGAGAATCAACACATGAAGCTGGGTTTGCAGGGCCGTAGGGCATTCATTGCCGGTTCCAGCAGTGGCATTGGCGCGGCCATTGCGCGCGCCCTCGCTGCAGAAGGTGCGCAAGTCATCGTGCATGGCCGCAACGCCAGCCGTGCCGACAGCGTGGCAGGTGACATCTGCAGCAAAGGCGGCAAGGCCAGCACATTGATTGCGCGTCTTGATGACCCAGTCGACGTGGACCGGCTGGCTGCAGCAGCACTGGCCACCGGTCCCGTCGACATCCTGATCAACAGCGCGGGCGCGGCGCCGGAAGTGCATGGCTGGTTCGACAGCACCATGGACGACTGGCGGCAGCAATATCAATTTTCCACGCTGTATGTGGTTCAACTGATTCGCGCGCTGGTACCTGCTATGCGTGAACGCGGTTGGGGCCGCATCTTGAATCTGAGCAGTGCGGCAGCTTTCAAGCCCATGACACTGCACCCGGAATACTCTGCAGCCAAAATCGCCTTGCATGCCATCACTACTTCATTAGCGATGGAACTGGGTCACTGCGGCGTCACTGTGAACACGCTGGTGTCCGGACTGGTGCTCACCGACAACACACTGCAATCAATGCGGCATGCCGCTCAACAGGCTGGCTTCACGGAAACCGGAGCCGAACTACAACAGCGTGTGATCTCTGAAGTCTGGAAGGCAAACATCCCGCTGGGCCGTGCCGGCACCGTGGAAGAACTGGCAGCTGCGGCCTGTTTTCTGGTGTCAGAACCGGCGAGTTACATCACTGGCGCATCACTACGCGTGGATGGCGGAGCGTCCGGTTTTGTCGCCGGATAATTCCAGTACCTGCGTCATATCGAACATTTAACAACAACGGAACATTCATCATGAAAAAGATGTTGGTCATCGGTGCGAACGGCTTTCTGGGTTCACACGTTACGCGCCTGCTGGTTCAGCAGGGTCACGCAGTGCGCGTGATGGTGCGCAAGAATGCCAACACAAAAGGCATTGATGATCTGCAGGTTGAACGCAAACTGGGCGACATCTTTGATGATCAGGCGCTGCGTGAGGCGATGCAAGGTTGCGATGTGGTGTTTTGCTGCGTGGTCGATACGCGCGCCTGGTTGCGCGATACCACCCCACTATTCCGCACCAATGTTGAAGGATTGCGGCATGTGCTGGATGCCGCTGTTGCGGTCAAGGTGCCGCGCTTTATCTTCACCAGCACCATCGGCACCATTGCGCGCAATCCGCACGGTATGGTCAGTGAAGTCCAGCCGCATAACTACCTCGCGCAGGGTGGCGATTACATCAAATCGCGGATGCAGGCAGAACAAATGGTATTGCGCTATCACCGCGAACAGGGTCTGCCAGCCATTGCCATGTGCGTGGCCAACACCTTTGGCCCCGGCGATTATGGCGCAACACCACACGGCGCGGGCGTCGCTGCTGCTGCGCTGGGACAAATGCCTTTCACGGTGAAAAACATGGCATGGGAAGCCGTCGGCATTGACGACGCTGCACGTGCACTGGTGCTGGCTGCCGAACGAGGTCGGATTGGCGAGCGTTACATCATTTCTGAAAGTTTCATCAGCCATAAGGAGCTTTACGACGCGGCCGCCGATGCGGCGGGCGTACCACGACCACCACGTCAGATTGCGCGCTGGCAATTCATGTTGCTGGCATACATCAGCGATATCACCAGCCGCCTGAAAGGCGAAGATGCCGTACTGCGTCCCATCTCCGTGCGCCTGATGAGCATTATGACGCGCATGGATCACAGCAAGGCCGAGCGTGAACTCGGCTGGCATCCGCGACCAGTGTTGGAGTCGGTACGCGAAGCAGCGCGGTTCTACGCGGCGCAAGCCCGGCAGCAAGCAAAGTCATGAATGGCTTGTTTTGCAATAACTGCTCTCTCGACGTCTGTGACACAGTGGACTGCGAATGAAGAACCACATGATGGGTGCGTGAGAGGAAAAATCGTCCGCACTGTTACCACACCCACGGCCTGCACACGTACCAGTCAATAAACGTAGCGTATTGCCCGATGCTGTTAACACCTTGATCCATGGCATGGAGTTCGATGAAGTGCGGCGCTGTGCGCGTAAACAATGCCATGTTGTCGCAGCATGCGCATCGCCGCACCGTGCGCCCCGGGAGGATTACTGACGCCGAGATGTCGACCACCTATCTGCCAGGGGATGCGTCGTGCCGCGGGTAGTGCACGCCGCCAGATTGAAGGTGTCAGATACTCCGTTTAAGTTGCAGGGTGCGCTTGAGTTGTTCATGGTGATCATCAATGAAACGTTCCATGCGCAGCAGCATGTTTAGATGACCGCGCAGCTCTGCCGGGGTTATGCCAACCAAATATCCCTGTAGCCGGGCATGATGAGTGCGAAAATTTTTTCGGGCTTTTCTGCCCTGTCCGGTCAAGGTCAAATGCTTGATCTTGCCGTGGACAGTGGACACTGTTTTGCTGATGTAACCCCTGGCCTCCAGTTTAGTGACCAAAGTAGAAATGGCTGCCTTGGACACCCCCAACTGCTGCGCGAGCGCCGTGGTCGTCGCGTTTCTCTGGCTGCCTATGTGATCAAGGAGCTGTGCTTCAGCCATGTGCAGCAGCTCGCCGGTGCCGTAGTCGCGCGGGTATTTCCGCCCCCAGAGAATCTTGTTGAGCAGGCGGGAAAATGCGGCGGCGGCCTCTTCTTGCAACTGTCCGATGCTGTCTTTCGACATGGTTATATGCAACGCCTCAATTGAATTCTGTGTTAATCACATTAATAATTAATGACTCAAATCACTCGCCGCATTGTTCAGTGCGAGCCATTCCAAGCATCTGAATGATGCCGCATCTGAGGGGAACTAACTTGTCCAATAACCTTGAAGCCGACGTGGTCATCATCGGCGCCGGCAGCGCAGGCGCCGTAGTAGCAGCGCGGTTGTCGGAAGACCCCGGCATTCACGTAGTGTTGCTGGAAGCAGGCACTCAGGATTCTTCTTGGTTGAACGACACGCCCGCCATGACCCTAAAGCTGATTGGCAACCCGAAAACTGACTGGGATTACCGCACCGAACCCGACCCCACCGCTAATAGCCGCGTCAGTGTTTGGGCAGGCGGCAAGATGCTGGGTGGCGGCAGCAGCATCAATGGACTGGTGTATATCCGCGGCTTGCAGCGCGACTACAACGACTGGGCACGTCTTGGTTGCACCGGCTGGGGCTGGAATGATGTCGAACCGTTTTTCAGGAAAGCGGAGGGCTATACCGACGACGGCCACGAAGCGATGGGCAGAAACGGACCCTATGCGGTATCACGCATTCGCTCGGTGCATCCGCTGACCAACAAATTCGTGGAAGCTTGCGCGCAAATCGGACTACCTACCCTCGATAACTACAATGCCGGAAATGGTGAGGGCGCCTATGTGAACCTCACCAGTCAGCGCCTCGGCCGCCGCTCCAGCACGGCCAGCACCTATCTGAAACTGGCATCGGGCCGCAAGAACCTGAGGGTGGTTAAAGGTGCCTTAGTGGATAAAGTGCTGTTCAACAACCAGCGAGCTTGCGGCGTCCGCGCACGCATTGGCAACGACTGGGTGACCATTAGCGCCAGACGCGAAGTGGTGGTCAGCGCCGGCACTATCCAATCGCCCGCCATTCTGCTGCGCTCCGGGATTGGGCCGGGTGAGCAGTTGCAGGCGCAGGGCATTGCGATGCAAGTGAATGCCCGCGATGTGGGTCGCAACCTGCAAGAACACGTTGGCGTGGGCAAGCTCAAGTTTGTCAATCAACCCACATACAACAGTGAAATGGATCCGCTCAATGGAATGCGCCACCTGCTCAACTACCTGGTAAACCGACGCGGCCCGTTGGCTTCGGCTGCCGTGCAGGGCATGGCCTGGCTGCGCACGGATGACTCGCTTAGCGAGCCGGATGTGCATCTCAACTTTTTTCCGCTCGGCATTGATTACTCGATGTCGCCGCCCACCATGTTCAAACAGCCGACCATCACTCTCAGCGGATGCATCTCACGCCCCCACAGCCGCGGCGAGATACGCTTGCGCAGCACTAATCCCGATGACAAGCCAGTCATCGACTTTCAGATGTATCAAGACTCGCGCGATGTGACGACCGCGGTGGGCCTTCTAAAGAAAGTGGACCAGATTTTTGCTGCACCGGCACTGGCGAAGACGGTGATTGGCAGCGTCCCTCCGTTTGATCATGACATGGCCGCTGAAGAGCTTGAAACCATGGTTCGCGCCTGCAGCGGCCCCGGCTATCACTGCATCGGCACGTGCCGACTTGGTACAGACGAACACTCGGTCGTGGATACGGAACTGCGAGTACGCGGCGTACATGGCCTGCGCGTGGTCGATGCCTCGGTCATGCCCATGCTGGTCAGTGCTAATACCAATAGCGCCGCCATCATGGTGGGTGAACGTGGCGCGGAGTTCATCAAGCCTAGCCTGCGCTGAATGATGCACTCGATCCTACGGAGTTTCTGTTGTAACGCACCAGGACATTTCGACGCGGCTCGATGACCAGAAAAATTTAGAATCACTACTAAGGACGCAAGACCTCAAAAACAAGGTTGCCATTATTACCGGTGGCGGCAGCGGCATTGGACGTGGCACTGCGCTGGCGCTGGGCCGAGCAGGCTCAACAGTTGCGGCAGTGCATCTTGCCGTACCCAACCGCATGCGTGCGCAGCTCACCGCCTTTTTATTATTTGGCACGAACATTGTTGGTTTAGCAGTGGGATCAAGCGCGGTGGCCTTCATCACCCAGTTGCGTTCCGCAATCCGCTGTCATTGCGTTACTCCCTGTCCATCGTGTGATTGCTGGCAGGCCTGCCAGCCACGCTTATTTTGTTGCAGAGCTGGCGGCATTTTGTCTCTCTGCCACAGACGCCAGCTACGCACACACTGCCCTTGCAATCAGGCGAGGCAATTCATCAACAGTTCACAGCGCCAGCCAGCCTGCATCGACCGGAATGATGGTGCCATTGATGTGCTTGGATTCATCGGACGCAAGGAACAGCGCAAGATCTGCAATGTCATCTGCTTCCAGCAATTTGGGCATCAACGCTTGGAACGGCTGCGTGCGCTTGAATCCCTTGGGATCAAACTGCGCATATTGTTCCTGGGTCACGATGTTGGTACGCACACCGCCTGGGGCGATGGCATTACAACGGATGTTGTCCAGCGCATGCATCCACGCCGTGCTGAGCGTAAGGCCAGCGAGGGCATGCTTGGATGCAGTGTAAGCCGTTCCCGCCGAACCGGCACTCAACGCAGAAGTAGAAGCCGTGTTAATGATGGAACCCCCTCCCCGCTTCAGCAGCAACGGCAAAGCATGACGCGTCAGATACATTGGGCCGTCGACATTAACGCTCATGATCCGGCGCCATAGCTCATCGGTAATGTCCATTGGTCCGTGCATCTTGTCCATGATGCCGGCGTTGTTACACAGAATGTCGAGCCCGCCATGCAGCGCCACAGCCTTGTCGATCAACGCCTCGCATTGCGAGCGTTCCGCCACATTGCACTTGACGCCGGTAAAGCGGCCTTCGGCCTTGCTGATGATATCGGCGAAATCATCGGTGATATCGCCCCCCACCACCAACGCGCCTTCTTTGGCGAAACGGATCGCCATGGCCTTACCCATGCCGGAGGCCGCGCCGGTAATAACCGCTACTTTGTTCTTGAGTCTCATTTTAGTGTGCCCTTACAGAGGCTGTCTTTTAGCTGGAGAATCAGTCTGACGGCTGATGATATTTGCATCGCACATCCGTTCGCGCGCAACGGCCGGATTGAAAAGTCTAGATGAAAGATAACTAGTTGTCATCTATACAACTCGGTTGATAATGAGCAGAATGTTGCCTGCTCGGCAACATTATTTTTCGGTTGAGGTCACCGCATCCGGCGGCGGTCATTCAGGGGACTGCGATGTTAGATTCACACGGTTATGCCGCACTGAAAGCACACGACCGGCTCGCGCCGTTTTCTTTCCAACGGCGCGATCTTGCGCCACAGGATGTGCTGCTCGAACTGACTCACTGCGGCATCTGTCATTCCGATATTCACTTCGTGAATAACGACTGGGGCCTATCAAGCTATCCGCTGGTGCCTGGTCACGAAATCGTCGGCCGCGTGACGCGCACGGGTTCGGCGGTTACTAAATTCAAAGTAGGTGACTGGGCGGCGATCGGTTGCATCGTCGACTCCTGCCGCAAGTGCAGCCCGTGTCAGGCAGGCGATGAACATTGCTGCGAGAACTATATGACGGGCACGTATGGCAGCATGGAGCGTGACGGCTCGCGGCCCACCTATGGCGGCTACTCCAACAACTACGTAGTGGATCAACGTTTCGCGCTGAAACTGCCGAACACGCTGGACCCGGCAGCGGCGGCGCCCTTGCTGTGCGCGGGAATCACCACCTATTCGCCGTTGCGCCACTGGCAAGTAGGTCCGGGGCAGAAAATCGGCGTCGTCGGCGTGGGTGGCCTGGGTCACATCGCCATCAAGCTAGCGCGAGCCATGGGTGCGCACGTGGTCGCGTTCACCACTTCGCGCAGCAAGATGGAAGATGCGCAGCGCCTCGGTGCGCATGAAGCCGTGCTATCCAGTGACAAAGCTCAAATGCAACGGCACATGGGCAGTTTCGATTTCCTTCTAGATACCGTCTCCGCCAGTCATGACATCAATGCCTACATTCAACTGCTGGCGCGTGACAAAACGCTGGTCATGATCGGCATGCCTGCAGAACCGCTGGCCGTGTTTGCCATGGGCCTGGGGTTCGGCCGTAAACGTCTGGCCAGTTCCATCATCGGCGGCATGCGCGAGACGCAGGAGATGCTCGACTTCTGTGGCACGCGCAACGTGGTGTGCGACATCGAGCAGATCGCCATCCAGCAAGTCAATGAAGCGTACGAGCGCGTTCTACGCAACGATGTGAAATATCGTTTCGTGATCGATCTGGCTTCGTTGCGCGGCTGATGCACGCGACGAACACGCGATACCGAAAATACGTTTCGCATCGGGGATGAAACAATGACGATTGCAATCGTGACTGGCGCCAGCCGGGGAGTCGGCCGGGGAGTCGCCCGCGCGCTGGGTGCGAAAGGCATGACGGTGTATGTCACCGGACGCCGTCGGGAAACACTGCAGGCCGCAGCGGAAGAAGTCACCCGAGCCGGCGGTAAAGGTATCGCGGTGCAGTGTGATCACCGCAACGACGCCGAGGTCAAAGCCCTGTTTGAGCAGGTCGGGCGCGATGCCGGACGGCTCGATCTGCTGGTGAACAATGCCGCCGCCGTGTATCCGGAATTGCTGGGCGCGCCCGGCGGTTTCTGGGAGAAGGACCTGAAGCTGGTCGATATGATCGTGACCGGCCTGCGCTCCGATTACGTGGCTAGCTACTATGCGGCGCCGCTGATGATCGCCAGCGGCCGGTCGCTCATCGTCAATATCTCGTTCTACGGCGCGGTGAGTTATTTCGTGGGTCCCGCGTATGGTGCAGCCAAAGCCGGTACGGACAAAATGACGCACGATATGGCGATCGATTTGAAGGAGACGCCGGTCAGTATCGTGTCACTGTGGCCAGGCTACGTGCGCACCGATGAATCCAAGGCCATTCCTGACGACATGTTTCCGCCCGAATTGCGCGCCATTCTGCCCGAATTCGAAACGCCGGAATTCACCGGCCTGGTCATTGCGGCTTTGGCCGCCGATCCGAAGCTCAAATCCTATTCGGGACGCGCATTGATCGGTGCGGACCTGGGCAGAACGTATGGGATCAAGGATATCGACGGCAAACAGCCGCGTAATTGGGTAGATGTAATGGGCAGTCCGGCGAGCTACTTCGTGCGAAGCTGATCTGGGATCCGGTGCTCCCGGGCCGGCGTTCAAGAACGCAACTTCATTCCGGCTTGTCACAACGCTTGCGTCGATGCACTGTCGTGCTACATGCGCATCTGCGGGACTTTCAACTGCTATCATCGAGCGTCAAGTCAATCGCGCATCACACGAAGGTACTCACATGAAAAAGGTTGCCAAGACAAAAAGAGCAATCGGGCGACCCGGCTCCGCTCGTCCAGTACGGATCAACAAACAAGGCCAGGAATTGGGTCGCAAGGGAAAAGAAACGCGCGAACGTCTCATGAATGCGGCGCGCAAGCTGCTGGCCACGCATTCGCCCGTCGACCTGACCGCAGTCTCCATTGCTCGTATCGCGCGAACCTCGTCGGCAACTTTTTATATCTACTTCAACGACATTCACGATCTGATTCTGGCGCTCAGCGAAGCGGCTGCCATCGAGTTCTCGGAAGTGCATCGCATACTTGAAGAGCCCTGGGATCCCGGTCATATCGAATTGGCCCATGCCCAGCGCGTGGTTGATGCCTTCAACCAGGTCTGGGATCGTCACCGGGATGTGCTGCGTTTCCGCAATCTGGAAGCAGATCGCGGCGACCGGGCCTTTGCTGAACAGCGCATTCACTCCGGCATCCGGATCATTGAGCGCTTTGTCGAGCGCATACAAGCCGCCTACCCGGTGGAAAATCGGCCACCACGCGGGCAAGCCTATGCCGAAGCTGCCGTGCTGCACGCCGCGCTGGAAGGCATTGCGGAAACCGATCCAATCCACGTTGAACAATGGCAAATTGGTGCCAAGCGACTGGCTACTGCCATGGCCACGCTTCTGGCACGCAGCTTTGGCAGCCGCATAGCTTCGCCTCCTTCTTCACAGCCCAAATGAGCTGTTCGTTCGGCACGAATAACTCTTACACGAGTCATCGGGAATGAAGGAATTTACCGAACTGCATGCTGTAGTTACCGGCGGTACCAGCGGTATAGGTCGCGCCACTGTCCTCGCGTTGGCGAAAGCCGGCTGCAATGTGCTTGCTACCGGTGCTTTCGCCCATGAGCTGGATGCTTGCCGCAGCGATCCGGAATTTGCCAATGTCAGCTTGCTGCAACTGGATGTTGCCGATCACGCCGCCGTTATCAACGCGTTCGCCGCAATCAGTCGCTTGGATATCCTGGTTAACGCAGCAGGCATACCGCGTGGCAGCAATGAATTCAGTGAAAGCGATTTCATGCGTACGGTGGACATCAACCTGCACGGCACCATGCGCTGTTGTTATGCAGCACATGCACTGCTGACCCAACGCGGCGGGGCCATTGTCAACGTTGCTTCCCTGATGAGTTTTTTTGGCAGCGGTACGGGCCCAGGCTACGCCGCCGCCAAAGGCGGCGTCATGCAATTCACCAAGAGCCTAGCGATTGCCTGGGCACCGGGAAATATCCGCTGCAACGCGATTGTCCCGGGCTGGATTGAGACTCCCATGACCAAAGGCATGCAGGGAGACATCGAGCGCTATGGTCGCGTGGTAGCGCGCACACCAATGGGACGCTGGGGCCGGGCCGACGAAGTCGCCCAAGGCATTGTTTTTCTAGCTTCGCCACAAGCCAGTTTTATCACTGGCGTGACCTTGCCCGTGGATGGCGGCTACCTAGTGAATGGCATTTGAACCCACCCAGGCATCGCTGGGTAATCGCTGGGTAATCAATCCTGACATGATCATCACCTTGCAAGGCTTAGCGGTTTTTCTTTAAAGTGACGGTCCGTCAGTTATGAATGCCGCCACAACCGGGGCAAATTTCCCCCTTCCGACCAAGAGTTTTCCATGCACAAACCCCATGACCTGCTCAAGCCTTTCCATCCTGAAGGCTATGAAATACTGAAATTCCGGCGCGACGGTGGCGTGCTCCACGTAACCATTGACAACCCGGAACGCCGCAATGCACTGAGCGGTCCCGGCGAAGTGGAAATTGCGCGCTTTTTCTATGAAGTGACCACCGATGACGCAACGCGCGCCATTGTCATCACCGGCGCAGGCAAGGCGTTCAGCGCAGGCGGCGACGTGGAGCAGATGATCTACATCAACCAGAACCCGCGCGTGTTTTATGCAGCCATGATCAACGCCAAGCGCGTCATGAACAACATCCTTGACTGCCCCAAACCCATCATTGCCAAGGTCAACGGCGCAGCGGCCGGACTGGGCGCCACTATTGCTCTGTGCTGTGATGTGGTGTTCGCGTCAGCTGAATTTGGACGCTTTGCCGATCCTCACGTGAAAATGGGTTTCACTGCTGGTGACGGTGGCGCCATGATCTGGTCATATCTGCTGCGCGGTCATGCCAAACATTATCTGATGACCGGTGATTTCATCTCCGCACCGGAAGCGGAACGCTTGGGCATGATTTACAAATCCGTACCCGCCGCCGAACTGGACAGCGTCGCCGATGCCTACGCCCAGCGGCTGGCCAATGGTCCGCGCCGCGCTATTGAAACCACCAAACTCGCCGCCAACCTTGCCCTCAAACAACTGGCTGCCACGTCTATGGACGCCGCCATTTCCTTTGAAGCGCTGACCAACTACTCAGCCGACCACGACGAAGCGACCAAAGCGTTCATGGAGAAACGCGAACCGAAGTTTACGGGCGAGTAACGGGCAACGAGCCACCGTCCATGCCTTTATGAATTCCATACCAGGGCCAGCGAACGCATCTGAATTGAAAACTAAGAATGCGTTACTGGCACTGGCCAAGGATCGCGATCGCGCTGCAGGGCATAGCGATGGAGCGCTCGCAGCAAGTGGTTGCAAATTCGCCGATGAGGCTTGGGTGTGCTGCGCTTGCACGCGGCGCGATAGATAGCTGGGCACGAGCCGCAGCAACGCCATCCGGTTCAATCATGATATGGGTGGTTTTCACCCGAGCGTCTCACCAGCCGACTTGGCGCGCACGCCCCAGATCATGATGATCGACAGCGCATGCCCGAGCGCCGGGCCACATGCAAAGAACAGATGCAATCCCCGGATAGCCTCCTGGTCATTTGCATGACCCGGCTCAAACCCGAACCACCCTATCACCGTGAAGGCAATGCCGATGGCGAGAGCGAAGGCGGCATTGGTGGTGATGTTGAACACCGATGAAAGCAAGCCAGCGCGCTCGACGCCGCTCTTGGCGCGGTGATGATCAGCGACGTCATAGATCATTGCGCGCAGCATGAGGTTGCCGGACCCCTGGGTCAGTCCTTGCGCCAGTAGCAGGGCGATGAAAAGCCATAATTGCCCCGGCGCTACGAGCAGCAGCGACAGATTGATGAGCACCTGAGTGCTTTCGGCCATGATCAGGGTATTCCTCCGGCCGAACCGGTAGCTGATCCGCGCCCACAGCGGCGCCGCGAAAATGCCAGCCGCATATTGCAGCAGCAGCAGGGTGCTGACGGCCATAAAGCCAAGATAATGGGTCACGAAGAACAGGAACACAGCGCCCCTGCAGCCCTGGCCCAAGGTTACGAAAAGGTCTGAGAGAATGATGCGCCAGAGCATCCGGTCACGGGCCATATCGATTAACGCCCGACGCCCCGCACTATCAAGGCGACGAGAGGCCTCGACCGGCGTTTCATGAAAAAGCAGTGCGATCAGGACCAGCCCAATTGTCAGCGCGACCGCAATTAGCGCGCCCATGGTCGGAACCCGTGTGGCGATGTCGCCATAGTTGAGCGTGTCTAACAGCGCCGGGAGGAGCAGAACAAGAAATATGCCTAGCCCCGCCCCGGTCTGTATGAAGGCCTGGATGCGACTGCGTTCTGTGGCAAGCGCGGATAACTCACCGCCCCACGCGTAAAGCGGCGTAGAGGTGGCCGTCCAGCCAAGACACAGGACAAGGAGCCAAAAGCCGAGATAAAACTGGCCCGCATCCGCCGGCGGAAAAAAGACTGTGGCGAGACCCATCAAAAATACCAGCCCGCCCCCGATTATCCACGGCTTGCGGCGACCCCAGCGTCCATGGGTGCGATCAGAAAGCCAACCGACAAGCGGGTCGGATGCGGCACTCCACAATCGGCTGATCATGAAGATCAACCCCACGGTCTGAAGGCTCATACCGGTCGTCGCGACATAGAAGGCCGGGAGAAAGGACTGAAGTGGCACATTGACGCCGCCTGTCGCGATCCCCACGGACGCGAAAGCAGTGAGGCGGCGACTCGGGATGCGAGTTAGGGAATGGCTACCGGTCATCCGATCAGCTTTCGTGCAATCGCTGACTGGATTCCGCCCGCCATTACTGCGTGGTATTGGTACGAATGTGACACTGTTTTTTGGATCTTGCGACCAGATCGGTGTGAGGTGCTAAGAATCTCGCTCAAGAGCTTGCAGGATGCAACGCTCGACGCAACGCACTGAGTGAGTTCTCCAGCGCCTTCTTCGTGACCTGTGCTTCCAGCGCCAAGTCGAAAGCATGGAATGCCCCCGGATACACATGCAGTTCCGTGGGCACACCGGCCCGTATTAGGCGTCGTGCATAGTCCAGGTTTTCTTCGGAGAACAAATCAAGCGCACCGACGGAAATAAACGTACTCGGCAGCCCGCTCAAATCTTCCGCTCTGGCCGCTGCGGCATACGGCGAGACGCCCTCGCCGCCTGGCTCGCAACCCAGCAACGATGACCAGCCGAAGCGATTGGAAGCCGGCATCCAGACGAACTCGCCTACATAAGGACTGGTGCTTGCAATACAGGTGCGATCGTCGAGCATTGGATAAGTCAGATGCTGATGAATAAGTTTTACTTCACCGCGATCGCGCGCCAATAACGCCAGCGCCGCAGCCAGACCACCGCCAGCGCTCTCGCCGGCAACCGCTATGCGCGTAGCATCGACGTTGAGAGCAGTTGCGTTGTCGTGCAGCCAGGTGAGCGCCGCGTAACAATCTTCGATCGGCCCGGGATGAGGTGTTTCAGGCGCCAATCGATAATCCACCGACGCCACAACACAATTCGCTTGCAACGCGAGCGCCTGATTCGCCGGCGTGGACATGCGCGCGGTGCCTACTACATAACCGCCGCCGTGAATGTGCAGCACTGCTGGACGCGGCGGCGCCGCTTCACGCGGTGCATGGATGACGATCGCGATCTCGTGACCGGCACGAGTACGGATTTTGGTCTCATACACCTCCACTTCGAGAGGCACCGCGCCCGGATCGGTAGCGGGCAATGCGGCCAATTCCTCGCGCACGATTTTGATCACTTCGGACGAGAACGCGACGCTGGGCAGCAACGCCAGTGCCGGCAGAACTTCAGGATCGATCAGATGTTTGGAACTCATACTCAACCCTTAAGTTTGCGCACCGGTGCTGGCGACGGATTGTCCCGCCAACAATGCTTCAAGATTGCCGCTTGCGTAACTGCAGTGCAGTGCGGTCTTAAATTCGGCCACGCTCTTGGTGATTTTCCATACGCTACCGAATTTGGCGAACTCATCGTGGTAGATGAGGCTCAAGAAGGTCACTGTTTTATCGCGCGTGTTGATGTTGTGATAACCAAGCGCCGACAGCACCTTTGCGTGATTGTCGTCGACGAACTCGATTTCGTGATTGGCACCGTGGTGCTGATCAAGCACAAAGGGATGACAGCCTGCCGCGCGAAACAGCGCGGCGAATTCATCGCGAGTACGAAACACGCCGATATGTCCCAGGTCGATGACCACTTCGCCTTCGGCAAAACAGTTTTTTGCTTTCTCCGGGTCTTGCTGGTCGCATGCATTCAAGTATTGCGACTTGACCAGCTTGATGGCATCGATGTCTTCGAGCCGTTGCACGCGACGACGAAGTTCTTCCAGATTCGCATCGACCATTGTGTTCCCCCTAAGTTATCTCATCAGTTGAGTCATTAGCCGCCCATGACGCCGTGTTATCCCGCCATCGATCACGAACGCACTGCCGGTAGCATACGACGAAATCGTCGCATGCGAAAAACGCAATGGTCGGCGCAATCTCCTCTGGATACTCATGCGCCTGAGCGGCGAATTCGGAATATTCTGCTACACGAGTCGTGTACTGAAACGTGTATGGCTTCGGCGAGCATCGGTGTCACCATCACACCGGGATGATTATTTATGAGGCTTCGTGCGTTCTTCGAGTAAAGAAATAATCAATTGAAAAATTTAATGCGCGCAGAATTTTGCGCCAGAATGCGGCGCACCGAAAATTACAGTTGGCGCTAGATAATGAGGAGAATGTTATGAGCGAAATGCGTTTTGACGGCAACGTCGCCATCGTCACCGGCGCGGGCGGCGGTCTCGGTAAAGCCTATGCGAAATTATTGGCCGCGCGCGGCGCGAAGGTGCTCGTTAATGATTTGGGCGGCGATTTTCAGGGCAAAGGCGCCGACGCGAATTATGCGAAAGCAACGGTCGATGAAATTCGCGCTGCCGGCGGCATCGCCGAGGCGAATGGCGACAGTGTCGGCAGTACCGCGGGCGTCGATGCCATCGTGCAGCAAGCGCTCGATACATGGGGGCAAATCGATATCGTGGTTAACAACGCCGGTGTTGTGGTCGGTACCGGTCCACTGTGGAATGTGACCGACGAACAATGGCAAACCGATATCAATATCGCCACCGGCGGTACGTTTCGCATGTGCCGCGCCGTGTGGAAGCACATGTGGGAGCGCAATTACGGCCGTATCGTCAACGTCGCGTCGGGCTCGTTCTTCGGCATGGGCAGCGGCGTCGGCTATCCGGCCGCAAAAGGCGGTGTGTGGGGCATCACGCGCGGCCTATATTCCGCTGCCAATGCAACGGGCAAAAATATTCGCGTCAATTGCATCATGCCGATCGCGGGCAGCCGCATGACGGCGTTGATGGGCGAAGCGATCGACGGGCTCATGCAAACGCAATTTCCGCCGAGCGCGGTGGCGCCAGTAGTGGCGTTGCTCGCACATGAACAGTCGCCATGCAACGGTGAGATGTTCAGTGTCGGCGGTGGCGGTTTCGCTCGCGTGCTACTCGGGGTCACAGCCGGTTATCGTGGCACCAATAAAAATTGGACAATCGAAGACGCGAATGCGCACTTCGCCGAAGCGATGAACACCGACAAATTCATTCTGCCGAAAGATTCACTCGAAGATGCAGAGCAATACACATCGGATGTGCCGTGGGATGTCTTTCGGCAATTTATTGGGTAACCCCATTGGATGTTTGGTACTGGAAGGTTAGGAAGAATGAGCCCTAGCCTGGCTCATTCGGTCCGATGATGTGAGTTAAGCCGGCCCTTTATGGTGTTGACTGCTAAAGGCCCACTGCGCACAGGCGAAAACAAAACAGACTGAGCTTCTCGTCCACTACATTCCATACATCACGGATGCCGCTTCAAACGGAAATTAAGTTCTCAAGATCACGCGTTCAGCATAAATTAGTACCTCATCGTTCGAAAATTAACAACAAAGTGGTGACTGACATGGCGTATCAAATCGATCAACACGGTAATGTGACACTTGGCTCGCATGTTGTGCCAATACCTCGAACCATCAGTCCCGAAGCGCAGGCAGTTCTAGCGACAGCGCCGACCGATGTGAATGAAGGCGGCAAACTAAAACCCGCATGGGCGTCGCGTGCCGCCGTCGATGCGCAGATGCAACAGATCAATCAATTCGCACGCAGTCTATTTCCAGTTGATATCGAAGAAACGCGGGTTGGCGGCGTGCGTTGCCATTGGGTGCGGCCGTTGCAAATACCGACGGAGAATAAAGGGAAATTGCTGATCAATATGCACGCCGGCAGTTTCGTGTTGGGCTCCGGCGCACTGGCCGAAGCGATCCCTATCGCGCATCTGACACGAGTGCCGGTATTGTCGATCGATTATCGCCTTGCACCGGAGCATCCTTTTCCAGCTGCAGTGGACGATATCGTCGCGGCATATCGCGCGATGCTCGAGCAATACAAACCATCGAGCATCGGGATTTTCGGTACATCCGCCGGCGGCTTTTTAACAGGGCAAACCGCGATGCGTTTACAGCATGATGGTTTGCCGCTGCCGGCGTGTCTCGGCATGTTTACCGCCGGCGGTGATCTCAGTGATTTCGGCGATACGGCGCAGATTTATACCTTGATGGGTTTTTACGGCGAACTGTTGTTGCCGGTCGATCATGAACTCAGCGAAATTCGCGCTTATCGCGGCAATACCGCTGCGAAGGATCCGCTGTTTTCACCGCTTTACGGCGACTTAGCGCATTTTCCGCCGACACTGCTCGTTTCAGGTACGCGCGATTTGGTACTCAGCTCCGCGAGTACATTTCATCGCGCACTGCGTCGAGCCGGCGCGGATGCGGATTTATTTGTATTCGATGCAATGGCGCATGGTTTCTGGTACGCAGTGCATTTGCCGGAGTCGCGCGAAGCGCTCGACATCATGACGCGTTTTTTTCTGAAGCATCTTGCTCAATAAAACTACTGGTAAAGAAAGCCACTCACAGAAAGTTTCAACAAATGGGGAATCCTTGATGATTTGTCGATTCTTAGTTGTCGCCGGATTAATACTGGTCGGTGCAACAGCCATTGCGCAACAGAACGTAGATTGGCCAGTGTATGGCGGCTCCTCGGCAAATACACATTACAGTGCGCTCAAACAAATCAATCGCCGCAACGTCAAACAACTACGCGTTGCGTGGAGTTTCGATACCGGCGATGCGTTTGTCGGCTCTGAAATGCAGTGCAATCCGTTAATTGTCGATGGCGTAATGTATATCGTCAGCCCCAAAGGCGATGTGCTTGCGTTGAATGCGGCGAATGGCACACCCATCTGGCGATTCAGTCCACTGAATGGTCAGCGTGCCGGTAAATTACGTTTGCGCGGCCTGTCTTATTGGAGCGATGGCAAAGACAAACGCATTTTCTCCAGCGTCCGCCAACATTTGTATGCGTTGGATGCGAATACCGGCAAGCCCATCGAAAGTTTTGGCGATCATGGTCGCATCGACATGCGCGAGGATCTAGGTCGTGAAAAAAAGGACATGGTCGCGCTATCGAGTCCCGGCATTGTTTATCGCGATTTACTGATAATCGGCAGCTCGGTCAGCGAGGCATTGCCTTCGCCGCCCGGTGATATTCGCGCCTACGATGTTCGTACCGGCGCGTTGCGGTGGTCCTTTCATACCATTCCGCATCCCGGCGAATTGGGCCAAGATTCATGGTCGCCGGATTCGTGGCAGAAGAGTGGTGCCGCCAATAATTGGACCGGAATGGCGCTCGATGAGCAGCGTGGTTTGTTGTTCGTACCGACCGGCTCACCCGCTTACGATTTTTATGGCGCCGATCGGCCAGGTGATAATTTATTCGCGGACACGTTGCTCGCACTCGATGCGAATACCGGCAAACGTGTCTGGCACTTTCAAACCGTAAAGCATGATTTGTGGGACCGCGATTTGCCGGCGCCGCCGAATCTGATTACGTTGCGACGTAAAGGAAAAAAGATCAACGCCGTCGCGCAGATCACCAAATCCGGTTTTGTTTTTGTATTCGATCGGACCAATGGCAACCCGTTATTCCCGATCGAGTACAGGGACGTGCCAGCCTCGGATTTAGCCGGCGAAAGCGCTGCGAGCACTCAGCCGTTTCCGTTGTTGCCGGAACCGTTCGCGCGACAGCAACTCACAGAAAACGACCTCACGCAACGCACGCCGGAAGCGCATGACGCTGCGCTCGAAACCTTTAAACGATTACGTCATGGCGCATTCGTACCACCGTCGCTGCAGGGTTCGCTGCTATTTCCGGGTTTCGATGGCGGTGGTGAATGGGGCGGCGCCGCGTTCGATCCGCAAACACAATTTTTGTTCGTCAACGCGAATGAGATGGCGAATATATTGAAAATGCGAGCGACGACGAGCGGTGCGGTTAGCGGAAAAACACTGTATCTCCAAGAGTGCTCGGGTTGCCACGGCGCTGACGGAAAAGGTTCACCGCCGGAGTTTCCATCGCTCGAACACATCAGTGAGCAGCGATCGGTTGCTGAAATTTATTCTCTGCTCTTCACTGGCTCAGGACGCATGCCGTCGTTCGCGCGGTTGGGGCAGGAAGGTGTCGGCGCGATTATCGAGTACATCAGCTCCGGCCGCGACGCCGGCGTCAGCGATAATGGTCGAGCAACGCGGCTGCCGTATATCAACGAAGGCTATGCGAAGTTCCTCGATGCCGATGGTTATCCGGCAATTGCGCCGCCGTGGGGAACGTTGAACGCCATCGATTTATCCACGGGAAAAATCGCGTGGAAAATTCCGCTCGGCGAATATCCGGAGTTGGCGGCGCAAGGTTTAAAAAATACCGGCAGCGAAAATTACGGTGGGCCGATCGTCACGGCCGGTGGCTTGCTATTCATCGCTGCCACCAGTTACGACAAGAAATTTCGGGCGTTCGATAAGGATACCGGCGAGTTATTGTGGGAAGCCGAATTGCCGGCGGCCGGTAACGCAACGCCGGCAACGTATTCGATCAAGGGCAAGCAATATGTCGTGATCGCTGCGGGTGGCGGCAAATCGGCGGCGCCTTCCGGCGGGTCGGTGGTGGTTTTTGCTTTGCCGGACTAACGCGAGAAAAAACGTTGAAAAAATATTTTGCGGCTTCGGACATTGCAGCCATCGCAATAAGCACGATCGGTGTGAGCACTCAGACCGATGAAAGCCCCACGCGAAGCAGCGAGTGTGGCATCGCGTGCAACTTCGCACGTGCGTGCACGCGAACTGAATGATGGCCGCTGCAACGAAGAAACGCTCGTCACGAGCGCTCAAGGCAGGACGCCCACGACGTCTGCAACTCATTCAAGTGATCGATGCGGCATTGGCGATCGGACTGGAAGGCCTCACCATGGCTGCAGTTGCGCAGCGTCTTGGCGTCGCGAAAGCAGTGCTGTATGGCTATGTCGGCAGCCGCGACGAACTGGTACGACTGTCCACCGCGCATGCATCACAGCAGCATCGCTTTCCCACGGATACCGGCCAGTCCTGGTCGATGTGGATTCTCGAGTACTCGCGTGCATTGTTCGAGCTGTTGAGCATGGATGGGCAACTGTTTGAAAGCTGGTTCAGCGGCAGCCAATCCACCAAGGTCGAAGTCGACGCGGCGGAAATGTGGCTGCGCGTACTGACCCGTTGCGGGTTCTCCGGTACAGAAGCCTTGCAGCTGCGTAGTGCTGTCTCGCAGTTGGTCATTGGCGCGGCAGTGAGCATGAAGCATGACCGCGTGCTCAAGAAAAAAGGCAAGCCGCGTTCTATGCGCGCAAAGAAAGCGGTGCTCGGCAGACCGCCGCACGAAACCGCTTTGCTGCGGCAATTCGTGGATGTATTTGCGCGCGAGGTCACCGAAGACAATTGGGAACATGGACTTTATTTGTTGCTGCGGGGCGTAACCGCAGCGCGCGCTGCGCTACGCCTCGATAGACGCAACTATCCCTTCGAGAAACTAAAACTGCCCAGCGGTACAGCGCACCGGGATTGAATTTTCGACCGTTGTTCGGAAAATCATTGCCCGCCGCGCTGGTCCGTGCCATATTTTCGACCGCCGATCGAAAATTGGCGGGCGGAAAGCGCTCACGCCGGGGGATCATGATGAAGTCAACTAACGTGGCCGCATGAGCAGGCTGCCGGAAACACAACGCACGGTCGCGCGTTTCGTGCACGACGACAAAGTTGTGCCGGGCGCAGTCATGGCATGGCAGATAGACGGCGGACCGGTTCACTATCATGCCGTCGGCACGCTTGCATTCGACTCCGATCGGTCCGTCGACGAACACTCGATCTTCCGCATCTTCTCGCAGACCAAGCCAGTCACCGGCATCGCGACCATGATGCTCATTGAAGATGGCGCGCTCTCGCTTGATCAGCCGCTATCAGACATCTTGCCGGCGTTCCGCAACATGCGTGTTGTCGTCGATGACGATGCAAGTACCACCCGCCCGGCTGCCAGACAGATCACCATTCGTCATCTGCTGACGCATACAGCCGGCTTCGGTATGGCGGGCATGACGCTCGGCGCGCTTTATTTGCGGCATGGGATCAAACCCGGAGCCATTGGGTTGGTCGCGACGCCAGACGACCTACCCCCGCCTCGTTCGTTAACAGAGATGTGCGAACGACTCGCCACGCTGCCACTGGCTGCGGATCCGGGCACGCGCTTCGACTACAGCGTCGCGCTGGATGTGCTGGGGCTGGTTGTTGAAAAAAAAACTGGCATGCCATTCGAGACCTTTTTGCAACGCCGCCTGTTCAAGCCGCTGAACATGGTCGATACCGGCTTTTCGATTGCCACGTCGCAACTGGATCGCTTTACCGCGCTGCCAGAAAAGAAGGACGGTGTGTGGACATTCGCCGATGACCCACAGCAAAGCCACTATGCACAACCACCCTTCGCATCGGGTGGTGGCGGGTTGCTATCCACCGCGCATGACTATGCACGCTTCGCGGCGATGCTACTCAACGACGGCGAACTTGACGGTGTGCGTGTGATGAAACCGCAAACTGTGCGTCTGGCGCGTTCCAACTTGCTGCCGACAGGTATCGATCACATTGAGTTGCCACTTGGACAGACGTTGGTTGGAGCGGGCTTCGGCGCTGGCATGTCTGTGCAGGTCGAACCGGGCCGTAAAACAGACGGGCTGTTCGTCTGGCCTGGCGCTGTGCCAACCGGCGTGTTCGGTTGGCCGGGTTCGGCAGGCTCTGCCTGCTGGCTCGATCCGGAGCGACGATTTTTCTTGCTGTTCCTAACTCAATACTGGCCGTCGTGGCTCCACGCCGGCATGCGCGCTGACATCATTGCCGCCGCGTATCGCGATTTGAATGCACACATGGCTGGCAAGCACGCGTCGCGACAGCGCGCATGACACTGATCAAGAGAGGGTTCGACATATGAAGGGTACGCGTAAAGCCACGTTCGGTTTCACCAAGCTGATCGTCGATGACGAAGAAGCCATGGCCGAGTATTACCACCAAGTCTATGGCCTCAACAAATTGCATCGCGTTACCTCGGAGGGTGGCGCAGGTGGCGCCATAGGACCGATCCGCGAGGTCATTATGGGCCCGGGCGAGACCATGTCTTCCGAATCGCTGATCATGTTCAAAATTCTGAACCGACCAGCGCCGCGCGATCAGGAAGTGATCCTGGGTTTCATCACGGAAGATCTGGACGCATTGGCAGCGCGGATCGTGGCGAACGGCGGAAAGCTGCTGGGCGACATCAAGTCGCAACCCGAGCATGGCGTTCGCGTGGTGTTTTCCACCGATCCGGAAGGCCGGCTGAGTGAAAACGTAGAGTTGTTGCAGCGCTGAGCACGCACCTTGCTGCCCTGGGGCGAATCAGCTCAAACCCATCAGCTCAAATCCAATACATCACATCACCATTGGTGAGGAGTTCCGTATGCAAACACAAGCACCGTTCGTCATCCGCCCCGTCGCGGAACCGCGCATCATCAACAACGTTTACAGCGACGACCAATACAAGCGCATGGTCGATGTCATTCGTCGCAATGGGCCGTGGAAGATGGTGTTGGCACAACACTTCGCCTCGGCGGAAGAAGTGGTCGCCACCATGTCCGGCGGCTTGCCCGAGGGCGTTAAACCCAGCTTCGACATGTTCCTGACGCCGAACTTCCGCGGTTACTTCGGAACCAACGGCATCTGCAACTTCCCCGAACTCGATGATGTGTTCTTCAGCAGCGAGCACATGGCGCGGGTCCGCTCCTACTGGAACGCAAAGTACGCAACGCCGGAATCGATGAATTTCATCATCCAGGGTTCGTCGCGCAATCTTGATCCGGCGCATCTCGATGGCACCTCGTTTCGCGGCGTCACTCAGCGCAATTCGCCGATCTGGCTGCTCAACACCATGGCCAAGTCCGGCCTGTTCCGGCGTTGGCTCATGAAGAAGGCGCAGGTGATCACGTGGTTTTATCGCGGCACCATCGGCGGCGGCTTCACCTATTGGCCCGATGGGCCGCAGGCGCAGCCGAAACGCTTGGCTGCCCCTACCTGGAATCTCGGCGTCGTGACACAGAACGAAATGATGTTCCACCGCGGCGAAGCGTGTGGACCGATGAATAAACGATCGCCCGAGGGATTGGCGTTTGAATCGCTGTGGTCGGCGGATCCTGAGGTTGCCGATGGCTGGCGGATCACGACCGGTGATCGAGTGATCGAACGTGTGTCGGCCGAGGAGACGCGTCTGATGGTGCATTGGACAGCAGCCATTTACAGCGATGCGGCCGAAATGAAGTTGGTGTTCGATCAGAAGGACGATCTGACGCACGAACAGGTGTTCGATATTTTCGTCAAGGACCTGCGCGAGCGCGGCGTCAAGTGCGTGGTTCCGGCCAACCCCATTGCCGATCGCGACTTCATCAGTCTGTTGACGCGCACCTACGATTGCGGTCGACCTGCCATTTATCCGCGTGAAGCGCCCGGCCCACACGAGGAACAGGCTGCGGCCTGAACCGCGCAGCAACACCAATCGACAATGCATTCGCCCGCAATCAAATGCGGGCCAGAGAGTATTCAATGAACGCCGAGAGATCGACAGTGCAGCGCACCTTGCCGAACTACGAACGGGCGCTGCCCATGGCGGATAGTCGTGAACTGCAGATCGCGCTGGCAGCGGCCAATCTGCAGACATTGCTCATGGTCTATGTGCATCTCACGCATGACGAGTCGATGCTGGAGACCTTCAAGGTGCACATCCATCCTCCGTATACCAATCCGGATTATCGGATTCCGCAGGATTGCATCGATGACTTGCGACGCAAGCTGCACCATGTGCTCACCACGCCGGGCGCTGCACGTTCGGACGATCCACCGCGTGAGCTGATGCAAAAAATGATGAGCGTCGGTGTGGGCGAACGGGTCGATGACGAGTTCGTGCCGATGATGCTCGAGCAAGGCGGCTTCAAGCGCGCCGCGCCACGCACGGATAAAACCGGCAGAACGTCACCGCCTGCCGACTTCAAGGTGCTGGTCATTGGCGCCGGATTGACCGGCCTGGTGGCCAGCATTGAATTGGAACGCGCCGGCTACGATCACATCGTGATCGAAAAGAACGAAGAAGTGGGTGGCACCTGGTGGAAGAATCGTTATCCCGGCGTGGGCGTCGATACGCCAAGCCACTTCTATTCCTATTCCTTCGAAATCAGTCCGGAATGGAATCACTATCATCCGCACGGCGCCGATATGCGCGAATATTTTCGCGGCGTGGCGGACAAGTATGACCTGCGACGCCGTATCCGCTTTCAAACCCAAGTCCGCAGTCTGGAATTCGATCAGAACGCTGCGTTGTGGAATATCACCGTAGAAGATCTAAAGACCGGCAAGCGTGAAGTTATTCGCGCCAACGCCGTGTTCAATGCATTTGGTCCGGCCGATCGCTGGAGCCTGCCGGACATTCCGGGTATCGAGACGTTCAAGGGCGTGCTGACGCACTCGGCGGGCTACGACGAAAACATCGATCTCAAAGGCAAGCGGGTTGCTGTGATCGGCACCGGTGCCAGTTCCGCGCAGATTGTCGCGACCATTGCCACCCAGGTCAGCGCGATGACGGTGTTCATGCGCACCAAGCACTGGATGATCAATAACCCCGAGGTGACCAAGGAAGTGCCGGAAGCGGTGAAGTGGGCGCTACGTTACATCCCGCACTACAAAGAATGGTTCCGCTTCCGCGTGTTCTGGTTCGCAGCAGATGGGCTGTATGCCAACGTAGTGAAAGATCCGAGCTATCCCGAGGACGGCATTGCCGTGTCGGCGCTGAACGAAGGCATGCGCCAGTACGCGCTGTCGCACATGCGTAACAAGCTGGCCGGTCGTCCGGATTTGCTGGAGAAGCTCACGCCTGATTTTCCGATTTTCTCGAAGCGAATCGTGATGGACGCAGGTTGGTTCGATGCCTTGCTGCAGCCGCATGTCACGCTGGATGACACGCCCATCGCCGCGATCACGCCCACTGGTGTTCGCATGAAGAACGGCACGGAATACGAGTTCGATGTGATCATTTGTGCCACCGGCTTTCAGCATCAAAAGCTGGCGAAGGGTCTCACGATCAAAGGTCGCGATGGCCATGACCTTGCTGTCGACTGGGCCGACGACGAAGAGCGTGCTTACTTAGGCACGACCATTCCCGGTTATCCCAACTATTTTCTGTCGGTCGGCCCGAACGCCGGGCCAAATCACGCGGGTGGTTTGAACATTGTCAGCGAGGCGCAGGTTCACTACATGATCGAGTGCCTCGATTACATGATTGCCAGCGGCGCGAAGACCATCGAGCCGACCCGCGAGGCGTACGAGCGGCACAACCAGCGCATCGATGAGCAAATGAAGCACATGATCTGGACTCATCCACGAGCAAAAAGCTATTACCAGAACAGCAAAGGCAGACCGACCGGCCCGTGGCCGTTTCGCCTCGTCGATATGTGGAACGAAATGCGCGCCCCGGTGCGCAGCGATTACCGGTTTGAATAGCAGGTCACGAACGCTGCAATAAAGGATCGAACTGTCCATATCGTGCGCCGCACCCAGCCGCTCCTTCCCTGACGGTGCGTGATGCACTTGAAGTTGCGAGCTTGGATTTCCGGTCATCGAGCCTGTCGAGATGTCTTCAAGACGTTTCGACAGGCCCAGCGACCGGAGGCGGACTGTTTACCAGCGCATCCTGGCCTGCACACCGTAGGTGCGCGGTTCGGTGTAGTACGCCTGCGTCAAATGACCGAAGCCCGGACCGAAGTCGATGGAATTGGCGACTTGCCGCTTGTCGGTGAGATTGCGTCCCCACAACGCGAACTCGAAGTGCATGCCGTTGACATCGAAGTCGCGCCACGAGAGGCGACCGTTGAGTAGGCCGATGCTCTTGATCTGCGTGTCGCCGGCAAACGAGGCAGTTGCCGGATTGGATGAGGGGTCGCCCGGCACATTGGCATTGATGGGATACGGATATAAATAGAACTTGTCGGTCCAGCTGTAATCGAGATTGACGAACAAATTGCCCGCCGCGGTTTGCACCATTCGCGCTTCAATCATTGCGTTGGCGGTGTTTTTTGGCGCATGGACGAAGGCACGGTTAAATGCCACGTTGCCGCCGTTGTTGTCGATGAACTCGTCATACTTGCTGTGCAGGTAACCGTAGTTGAGTTGCAGCAACAAGGCATCGATCGGTCGCCACGAAGTTTCCAGCTCCACGCCATACACCGTTGCCTTGCCGGCATTGCGCACCACCGATGAGGCCGCACCGCTGGCCGTGAAGATCGCGATCTGCTGATTCTTGATCTTGTTGTAGAACACATCGCCATTGATGATCAGTCGGCCATCGTCAAAGGACGTTTTAATGCCCAGTTCGACGGTGCGATCTTTTTCGGGTTGATAAGGACGGCGCGTTTCGGCGCTGTTGGCGGCGATCACTGTGGGACTGCCGAAGCCATTGATATCTCCAGCATCACCGAACTCGCCGTTAAAGCCACCACTCTTGAAGCCTTCCGAGTACTTTAAGTACGTGTTCACGTCCGGCGTTAAACGATACGCGACGGTCACCACCGGAGTGGTGGCGCTGAAACGTTCGCTGGCCGCGGTGCCCGGCTCCATCAGCGGAATGAACGGTGTGCCCGGCGCGAAGTTCACGCCGAGATCACGCGTGATGCCCTTGCGTTCCGAGGTGTAACGCAGGCCGCCGGTCAAGGTCAGCGCATCGGTCACCCGCCAATCGACCTGGCCATAGGCCGCGTACGCCTTGGTATCGAAGGTGTAGCGCGAATCGAAATTGAAGGTGCCGAAAAAGTACGTTTGCGGATTGTTCATGCTGCCGCGGTCTTCGTAGTAGTACAGACCCGCCACATAGTTCAATTGCGGCAACGAACCCTGCGCCTGCAGTTCTTGCGAGGCATTGTGCATGTTGACGTGCCGTTGCGTGTGCGCGATCGGGAGCGGCGAACCGTCGAGGTCGAGGCTGTCGTCCCACTTCAGTTTGCGATAGGCGCTGATGGATTTGAGTTTGAATTCAGAACTGAGGTCCCAATCGAGCGTCACGGCATGCCCTTCCACGCGGCTCTTTTCGAAGGTCGGTCCATCGATGGACACGGTGCTATCCGGACTGTGCGTGACGTATGAATCCAACGGGGTGCCGGTTTCGGAACGATACAAATAAGAATGCAACGGCCGCTGATCGATATCGGAATAGTCGAAGCGATACGCCGCAGTCAGGGCATCCGTGAAGTCGAGATCGAGCGCGAGACGTCCGCCCAGTTGATCGCGATTGTCGAGACTCTTCACCGAACTGCCGGGCGTGGTCTTGGTGATGCCGTCGCGCGATTGATAGCGACCGCCAAGCGCCAGCTTGGCGATGCCGAATGCCGGCAGATCGAGCACGGCCTTGGCGGTGACTTCGTTGTAGTTGCCGTAGCTCACATCGGCATTGCCGCCAAATACGCCACTGGGTTTGCGCGTGGTTAGATTCACCGCGCCGGCCAAAGTGTTGCGTCCGTACAGCGTGCCCTGCGGACCGCGCAGCACTTCGATTTGCGCGAGATCGATAATGTCGAACACGCCGCCCAGCATCTTTGGGATGTACACGCCGTCAATATAAATGCCGACGGTGGGGTCCCACGATGGCGTGGGATTGATGGTGATGGCGCCGCGAATCGAGAACTGCGCGCCGGTGGTGTTGCTGGTAGCAGTGCTGATTTGCACATTCGGCGCGATGGCGTTCAACGCACCTATGTTGCTAATGCCGCGTTGCTCAAGCTGCTCCTGATTGAGCGCGGTCACGGCGATCGGCACATCCTGCAGTTTTTCTGCGCGCCGCTGCGCGGTGACGACGACTTCATCCAGGCGGGTATCTTCCGTGTCACCGCGGCTCGGCGCAGTGAATGCGGCCGAATAAATGCCGATGGATGCCATCAATAAACGATTGGTTCTGCTGTGCATGTTGTCCCCTCTAATTGATTTGATATGCGTTACACGCAGCGGACGACTTTGTTATTTATCGCGATGACTCACTCCTGACAATACGGTCTTCAACAGCTTGCCCCTTACCTCAGTCGGGTCAAAAATTTATGCGGCTAAAGTAGCTGTGGAGAGGACAGCATTGGCCGACGATCCGGCAACGTCAAGGGTGGCTTGCCCTTAACCGCCACAAGCCTTCGCTACGTCACACCAGACCGGTTTCGGCAAAAGATGATGACGCCGTACACTCAGTACTGATACGCCGCGATGAGCCGATGAGGTGCTTGTCGAGATGCAGAAAGATATCGACGAATGTATGCGGCCAGCATCATGCGATGCGGCCACGCGTTCCGGTTAACGAACGAGATGAGAAGCGTTATGCAGCTTGGCTGCGCTTGATCTGGGCGATGCGATTGCGTTCGCCGAGCAGCACGACAATGGGATGATAATTCGCCAGCTCCGCTTCCGAGTAAGTGGAGTACGCGCAGATGATCAACAGGTCGCCCACATGCGCACGTCGCGCCGCTGCACCGTTGAGAGAGATCACGCCCGAATTGCGCGGCGCCTTGATGATGTAGGTGCTGAAGCGCTCGCCATTGTTGATGTTGTACAGCTCGATGTACTGGAACTCGCGCAGACCGGCGGCATCCAGCAACGTCTCGTCGATGGCGCACGAGCCCTCGTATTGCAGATCGGCTTCGGTCACCGTGGCGCGGTGCAACTTGGCTTGAAGCATGGTGCGCAGCATAAGTATCGATACTCGGAGATTCCGGAAAATTGAAGGTGCGCCACGTTGCAGCGCGGCAGGGGTGATGTCAAGGGGCGCTGCCCCGAAGCGGGTCATAGAACGGCGACCCGTGGGGCAGTCGCAAGCGTCGCATCATGAACTGCGACGCTTGCCTTTCGGCTACTTACAGCTTTGCACCGAAGCGAACGCCATAGGTTCGCCCCGTTCCATACTGCGTAAACATCATGCCGTTCTGCGGAAACGCCGAGTACACGGGCAACTTGTCTTCGATGTTGTTGACGAACCCTTCCACCGAAAAGTGCTGCCCCACTGTTTCGTAACGCAGAATGGCATCGCTGCGCCAATAGGCATCCACATGGTCCTGCGGCCCGTTGGTGAAATAGGCGTACGAACTGCTTTGATGATAGGTCTGCAGCGTGGGCTTCAACGTGCCCGCCGCACCCAGATCGAAGGTATGTGCATAGCTCAGGCGGAAGCTGGTCTCCGGCGAATTGGCCAGATGATTGCCCGCCGCGTTGAACGATGTCGGCGAGCTTCCCGGCGCAGTGAGGAAATCGTCGGTGGTGCTGAACTCCCTGAACTTGGCGTCAAGGTACGTTGCATAACCTTGCACGACATCGTGCTGGCTCAGTGCCCAGGTGCCTTCCAACTCAAGGCCGCGGCTGCGTGCGCGACCGGCATTGACCAGTTGCGTCGTCGGCGCGCCATTGACCTGCTTGATGGTCATGACTTGCAGATCCTTGTAGTCGGTCCAGAAGCCGGTCACGTTCAACATCACTCGATTGTCGAACAATCGCGAGCGCATGCCGATTTCGTAGTTGATGTCCTTCTCCGGCTGGAAGAAGCGATCATCGCCACTCAAGTTGCGATCGCCAACGCCGCCGGCCTTGTAGCCGGTCGCCACCGTGCTGTAGAGCAGAATGTCCCGCGCCACATCGTATTCGGCCGTCGCCTTCCAGCTCAGCTGATGAAACTTCTTGGCTGCGAACGGCAGTGGCTTTCGCTCATAGATCGCGCCCGGCGCAAACAATGCACCCACGGCTTCGCACGTGCTGGAGAACGCCGGCTGGCCGGGAAAGAAAGTATTCGCCGGCACCGGGTCGCCGCCGACGGTGTCACTAGGATCGGTCAACTGGCCAAACAGACAATGCGTCGACTCTATCGAAGGCCAGCGTATCTGATCCTCGTTGTAACGCAGCCCGCCGGTGACACGAAATGCATCCGTCACACTGAAAGTGGCCTGCCCGAATACAGCTTTGGTGATCGAACGCGTCAATATCTGATCGTTCAAGTCCAGCACACCGGCAAGTGTCGGTGGCGAGGCCGATGAAGTGGACAGGGTGGGCTGCCAGATGTGTTCGTAAATGTTGCCCACCTCCGTGCTCCTGAAGTGATACAAGCCGAGTACGCCGTGCACGCGCTCGCCTTCGAAGTTCAAATCGAGTTCATGCGACAGATCGCGCACTCGCTCATTGAGCGTCAGCGAAGTGATGGGCAAGGACGCATTGTTGCCCCTGTCATCCGTCACCGAGTAGCCAAACAGATAGGTCAGCGCGAGCGAATCGGTCAAGTCATAACGCAGGTTCGACCTCGCGGCGAGAGTGTCGACATGCCCGCGATTGCGGTCGACGGCCGATCCAAACGCCGCGGCGCCCGGTTGAATGAAAGCCACATCGCCGGGATAGCCGGAGGGATACACAATCGCACCCGTATTCACCGGCGCATTAGGAAAGCTAGCGTAATACGTAGCGGGCTCGTTTCCAGCAACGCTCCGGTCACGGCTGTAATTGAAGTTGACGTTCCAGGTAAGTTGATCAAGCGGTGCCCAACTCAGCGCAACACGCGCGTCGTGATGGTTCTTGGTACCGAGGTTTTTGTTCCCTTCCAGATTCTTCTGCCGTCCGTCGTTTCGTTCGATCGTACCGGCAAAGCGCATCGCGAACAGCTCGCCCAAGGGAACGTTCAATACGGCGCGCACGGTTTGTTCTCCCTGATTGCCGAAAGCCACATCGCCGAATGCCTCGAATTCCGGTTTGGGACGGGCGGTCACCACATTCACTACGCCGGCAGTCGCATTGCGTCCGTACAACGTGCCCTGCGGTCCGCGCAAAACCTCAATGCGCTCGACATCCCAAAGCTGCGTCGCGTTAGCGGCATTAAGACTGGCTTGATAAATACCGTCGATATGAAACGCCACCGTCGCCGAAGCACCAGTGAGCGTATTAGAACCGATGCCGCGAATCGACAAGCCGCGCCCGGCTGCAGTCGTTAAATTGGGAACGGTGGACGTGGCCTGGGCGATCGTAGTCGTGCCGGTGTTATCCAGCACGCTTTGTCCGATCGCAGTCACCGCGGCCGGCACGCGCGTCAAGTTTTCCTCGCGTTTTTGCGCGGTAACAATGATCTCCTCCAACTCGCCCGCGCTTTTAGCCGATGGTTCGACCACCTGAGCTTGCGCCGTCGTCACCATAGCAACTGCGGCAAATGTACTGCCCATAACAAAGCATCGTGTTCTCATAAACATCCCCCGCTCATTAGTCTTGGAGCAGTGCGCGCCCGATTCGAACGGCGCCTGCCTGGATTTATTTCGGAGCAGCGCTCCGATATTTGAGCATTACAGAACTACATTCTGTTTTCAATAAGGCCAGCGGGCTTGGCCGGAGTCGGCATGATCAGATCGCCGCTATTTGTGGCGCTACGATCAGCGGCGCGAGCGACCGATTCCAATATTTATATTTGTCTCACCGCGCTCCATGGCGATACCGCGCAGATAGGTGAGCAGCGGCGTACGCCAGTCGGTCTGCTTCGCTTCGTCGGCGTACTCGTCGATCAGCTGGCTCATGAGCGGCAATTGTTCGGCAGAGCGCTTGATGACACGGCGGGTTTCCTTGTCATGGCTCATGCCTCGGGCGCGGGCGGCGCGCTGATGAATGGCTTTCGATGCCGCACCGCCAACGATTAGCGTCACACCCTCCAATGCACGCAGTGCCTCGACGGGCGCCAAGCCGCGTTTGCACAGCACCGCCAACACCAGTTCAGTACCAGGCACCGTGAATGCCGAATCCAGCGCGCCTTCCAAGTAGCGGGTCAGCAAATTTGGCCCGGTCACCAATACGTTGAACAGCCACTCACCATAGTCGACCAGATACGCTGCCCAGCTTTGTCCGCGATCCTTGGGAACACTCAACCCTTTGGCCAATCGTTCAGCACCCAGTCGCAGCAAATGGTCGCGACTTTCAACCAAGCGATAAATCGCGGCAATTCCGGTTCCGAGCTGCTCCGCCAGGGCGGCGATGGTGACCTCCTCCAGGCCGATCTCTATTGCCGCATCAAGCACTTGCTCGAGTACCAGTTTGGGCGGCCGGCCGCTTTTACGGGCCGGGGCGATCGCCACTACTTTAGTTGCACTGCGTGCCATGTCTCGCGCCGATGTAAATGAAGATGCATTCGAAGCCGTGGCACGCTAACGCCGGGCACACGAAATTGCCAGCACTCGACTCGCGTTGTTACACCGCGCCATTGCGCTTGGCGATGCCCCCGTAAACATACGCACTGGGCTTTGGCGCTCGTTTGAACGTCGTGCGATCGAACGCGACCAACCCCAACGTCTGATGGAAGCCCTCGTTCCATTCCCAGTTGTCGACCAGAGTCCAGTGGAAATATCCCCGCACATCGACACCCGCGTCCATGGCTGATTTCATGCTGGCGATCGCACGCTTGATATGAGCCACACGTTGCGTGTCATCGTCGGTGGAAATGCCGTTCTCAGTGACATAGATCGGCACTTTCACCTGCGTAGCCGCCCAGCGCAGCATGTCGCCCAACGCTTCGGGATCGAATGCCCAACCGGACTTGGTGACGATGGCATCTGCAGGCGGTTGGACCGGGCCGTTCGGACCCAACCAGCCGCGCGCATAACACTGCACACCGAGGAAGTCGCTTTCGGCCGCGACCTTCAACCAGGGCTTGAACACTTCGGCGCGTTTGCGTTCATGCAGTGCCTCACCGCCGGGAAGCACGTGGTCGTCATTCAACGAGATGATGGCGCCGACCGGATAGCTGCCGCGTCCGGCCTTCAGCGCGGCGCGTGCGAGATGATGCGCCTTCATCATCGCCGGCATGCCGGTCGCCGGATCAGAAAACAATGAAGGCACAAACTTGTCGCTGCCGACGCGCTGCGCCGCGGCTTGCAGAATGGGGCGCATGGCTGCGGACAGCCCGCTATATTGTCCTTCCGGGCCACCCGCACCGGCGCCAGGCACGCCGGGTCCGCCCGGCAGCCATGCCGCCACCAGCGGTGCGTTCGGTTCGTTGAACGGCACTGCCAGTCCAATGAGATCACCCATGTGCTTGGCGACGCGCTCGGCATAACGCGCAAACCACGTGGGGGCCTCAGGATTGTCCCAACCGCCCGCAGCGGCAAACCAGCGCGGTGAAGTGAAATGATGCAAGGTGACGTTGGGCGTCAAACCCTGCTCGCGGCATATGCCCAGCACACGGCGATAGAAATCCAGCTCCGCCAGCGAGAACTCACCTTGCTCCGGTTCGACACGCGCCCATTCAACGCTGAAGCGAAAGCTGTTCAGCCCGATCGATTTCACGAACGCAATGTCTTCGGCGTAGCGGTGATAACCATCGCAGGCATCGCCCGACGGCTCGCGAAACGGACTGGGCTTGAGATGCTCCATCACCCACAGATCGGCATTGATGTTGTTGCCTTCGTACTGATGCGCCGCTGTCGATACGCCCCACAGGAAGTTGGCCGGGAAGCCGCCGGCTTTTGTATTGGAAGCCGTACCGGGGGCTGGCGCAGCGGCGCTGACAACGCTGCCGGCTATCAGGCCCGTGGCCACAACCGCGCCGGCCTGAGTTAGAAAATTGCGGCGCTCAGCGTCTTCAAGCAATAAGTGCTTCATGTGGCCCCCCGGAATACATTGTGTCCGGCCATCATTACAGAATGATATTCCGAATTCAACGTGGCGACCGGCGGACGCTATGAAACGCGGCGCATTTTGCCCGTGTGTCGATGAAACATCCCGCCGGTGCCGTGGCATTGTTGTAGAACGCCTGCGTCGAAATCCTCGATGCGCACCACCTGGTGTTGTCGCGTTCCTGCCATGACACCAGGAACACACTAGGACGGATCAGTTTGATATCGACGGCTACCGTATCGGCGCTGCCGGCACGCGGGCCGGTGAGCACTTTGTATTGCATGTACTCGGCCGACGCATAGTGATGCTCCACCTGCGTGCCACCCGCCTCGAACACATAGGTGTGACCCAATGGATGGGTGATGAGGTTGATGGCTTCTCGCTCGGGTACGAATGAGAGGCGCAGCGGAGAGCCAGGTTCCCGTAGGCTGGGCTGAGTCCGCGAAGCCCGGCATCTCGAAGGTACGCTGTTGGGCTTCGCGGACTCAACCCAACCTACAACTCGAGCGACATCGGACAATGATCAATGTCAGCTTCGATGAAATTCGGGCCGCTGGCAACGAAGCCATGCGCGCCGTAGAAGTCGCGCAAATGCGCCTGCGCGTTGAGCTTGAAACTCGTATAGCCGCGCTGCTTGGCGATATCCAGCATGAACCTATTAGTCGGTGAATCCGGTACTGGAAAGACACACTTAGTCACGGCGATCGGCGTGCAAGCCATCTTGCATCATCACTATCGAGTACGTTGCTTCTCCATCATCGAGTTGGTAAACGCGTCGGCGTTAGAGAAGGTAGCAGGCAAGCAAGGTCAAATCGCTCACCGACGGGCGCATGCAGACCTGGTGGCGCTTGATGAGCTGGGCTATCTACCGTTCAGCCAAACCGGTGGCGCGCTGCTGTTCCACTTGATCAGCAAACTTTATGAGCGAACCAGTCTCGCCATTACCGAACCTGAGCTTCGCCGAATGGCCTGCGGTCTTTGGCGATGCCAAGATGGCCACTGCGCTACTGGATCGGCTCACACACCGTTGCCATATCGTCGAGACCGGCAATAACAGTTATCGCTTCAAGAACAGCTCAGCAAGAAACAGAGATTTCATGAACTACCCCTCCGATCCTACCCTGGTTGAAAATCCGCCTCAGGCTGCTCTTGTCTTCGCCACCTCTTTCGCGGCGATGCTGTCATCCTGATCAAGCGTGCGCGGACTGCGCCGCCCGGGCCAATCCCTCTTGAATTGCGCCGAGCGCCGGCCGGGCCACTGCCAGCTTTGCCTGCGGCGCCTCGAACATCGCCATGCCTTGCCAGCCGCTCCCGACATAGTCCGGCGCCCAGGGCCTGATGCCGGCGAGCAGTCTTTCGCGCGCGCCCCATTCGACCAGATCGCGCAGGAAGGAGGCCTGGCCATCCGGGGTACAAGGATAATTGTCGACAGGATTGGCCCAACTCGAGCCGCTGTAGATGACCGGCCCCGCCGCATAGCCGAATTCGGCGATGTACGGTGGACGCTGCAGCCGCTCCATTGCGAGGACCGCGGTCTTCTTGAAGCGGTTGAGACGATCGGGAATTATCTTGGTGTTGGTCGGATAATAAGAGACGCCGAGCTGCTCGGTCCGGAAGCCCATCGCATCGAGCGACTGATAGAAGCCGACGAACACTTCGGGCATAAGGGCCGCGATCGCGCTGGCATGGGTCGCGAAGCGGGCATGGCGGTCGACCTCGCGGATCCCTTCGGCGACTGCGGCCAAGATCCGCCCGGTGTAATTCCAGAGATGCGCCTGGCCCCACGCCACCTGTTCGCGCGACGGCATCATGAAGAAGCGGCCGAGCGTCATCTTGCCGATCTCGGGATCAACCGCATCTGGCGCTTTATATTTCCAGCCCGGGCCGCCAATGCTGGCGGCCATCGGCGGGATCGCGACACCGGCGATCCCGAACTCGATTTCGTTGCCGATGTCCCAGACGTTTACCTTGACGCCTGTGTCGAGAATCTCGCGCGCGACTATCTTGCCGTAGACGCGGAGCGCGTCACACATCTCTTTGATCCCAAGCTCGTGCCACGGCCGCGATAAGGCAATCCCCGGATAGCCCGACAGGTCCGGCTCCGGCTGGCCGGCCATGTCGCCATAGTGGGCGCAGAGCAGGAATTCCGGATTGAACGCGACATCGACGCTGCGGGCGAGGCGAGCGCGGGCCCGGCGTCCGCGAACTGCCGAGCCGGGCGAAGAGCTCATTCCCGCCGCGCGCCATCATCAGACGCTGCAGCTCGAGCATGTTGGCGGCCTTGGTCAGACCGTCCTCGTAGACAACGCCGTCTTTGAAGACGCCGTCGGCGAAACTGGTCGCGCACAGGCCGGTGCGGAAATCTGCGCGCGTGTCCGGGCGGCGCCCGCCCCAGGCGGGCAACGACAGCGCAGCCGCGCATGCTGCAGCGCCTCCCAACAGCCGCCGCCTGCTGAAACCGTTCATCCACCCCCCTCCTCTCAAGATTAATCGAACAATGGCGTTCGTTAAACCGGAGCATATCACGGGCGGAAGCTTCGGACGCCGGTCTAAAGGGCGAGGCCCAGCCGGCAGGTGCGATTGGCGTTGCGGTCGGACAGCCCGCGCCGCACCTCTTCTGTATGACGTGCGCAGTCGCGGCCTGGGCTTCAAGGCATCTCTCAGGAGGCGCAAACAGCGCATGAACTGCGTCAGTCCGTGACCCAGGCCTTGCCCGCGCCACGGCGCACGCACCGCAATGCGTTCGAGCTTGGCGTAGCCATTGAAGAAGCGTAAGCGAGCCGCGGCCACCGGCTCGAGCTCGCACAGAATATGCGTGGCGCTGGCATCGTGCTCGTCGCGTTCCAATTGATAACTGATGTGTTGCTCGCCGCAGAACACGATGCTGCGCACGGCAATGCATTTCACCACGTCATCCCATGACTCGCAGATTTTGTAGCTGGCGGTCATTGATTAACGAAAAATGTTGGCTTGGACTGACTGCCGCTCATGCGTTCGATACAAATCCTGCGACCCCGAACTCGGCGTCGAAGTTCATGACGAGGGCCATAGCTAAGCTTCGCTCTTTATTGGCCATTGCCAGAATTGGCGCGCTTCGTCTGACAAGATGCGGTTAAGGACCATCTTGTGCACCTCGTCGGCGCCATCGACGAGCCGAGCTTGGCGCGCGTAGCGATATATCCACTCAAGCGGCGTGTCCTTGGAGTAGCCTCGCGCGCCATTGATTTGAATGCCGGTATCGGCTGCCTGGTGCAGCACATTAGCTACCACGATTTTGGCCATGGATACTTCCTTGCGCGCGAAGCCGCCTTGATCGAGTTCCCACGCCGCCTTCATGACGAGAAGTCTGCCAATCTCGATGCGCATGGCCAGATCGCCGAGCATCATCTGGATGCTTTCGCGGTCCGTCAAACGTTGACCAAAGCTTGTGCGCTCGGCGGCGTAAGCGGTGGCAATTTCCACGCAACGCTTCGAAAGCCCGAGCCAGCGCATGCAATGCGTGAGGCGGGCGGGACCGAGGCGCGTCTGCGTAACCTTCAGTCCGCCGCCGACGCCGCCGAGAATATTTTCTTCGGCGATCTCAAGGCCGTCGAACTCCAACTCGCAATGACCGCCATGCTCTTCGGGGCCCATGATGTCGATGCGGCGTGCAATGCGCCATCCCGGCTGGTCCTTGTGGAATAGGAAGGCGGTCAAGCCGGTGCGTGGATCATCGGAAGTCCGCGCGATTAAAATGAAGTGACTCGCCTCCGCGGCGCCGGTGATGAACCATTTGCGGCCGCTGACGACGTAGCGGTCACCCTGCTTCTCTGCTTTTGTTCGGATCATCGACGGATCCGATCCGCCGCCTGGATGGGGTTCTGTCATGGCAAAGGCAGAGCGCACGTCGCCATTGATGATGGGCTGCAGCCATCGCGTCTTCTGTTCAGGCGTGCCGAGCGCCTCCAGAACCAGCATATTGCCGTCGTCGGGCGAGCTGGCGTTGAATATCGGCGGCCCGAATATCGAGCGATTCATTTCCTCATAGCAAACGGCGATGTCTGTTTTGGACATGCCAAGGCCACCATTCTCACGCTTAAGCTGGAAACACCACAGTCCTTCCGCGCGCGCTTTGGCGCGCAATGCGCCGAGCAGGGCGACGGTGATATTGCCGTGTGCATCATAAGAGTCGCGGCTTGCCTCGAGCGGCAAGATTTCGCGTTCGACGAAGCGTGCGATTTTTTGTCGGTACTCTTCGAGTTGGGGTGAGATGCGGAAGTCCAAGCGGTGTCCCCAATGCAGATATTCGTCGACGTCCTCGGCTCCACCGGTATTTCAGAATGCCAGCATCGACTGACGACTCAAGCATGCGCTTGGATCCACTCGCACCGATGCGACATCCGGCAGCGAGATACAGACCGCCTTGCTATATGCGGGGGCCGACCACCCGAGGCGCGGCAGCAACCGGCGTCCTTGCCGATTGTGCCTGTGTGACTCCGATTACTGCGAATCACGCGATAGCGGCAACACTAGTAAAGCCACGCGCTTTATAACGCATTATCTCTAAACGAGTTCGCCGTCGCGTAAGACCGTTCGATAGGCCTTGTTCGTCTTAACCGCCTCCGAAGGCATACCGCAACGTGGCGCCAATCTCACGCCGGTCGGTATAACTGACCACGTTATAGCCAGGGTCGAAGGTGCTGGCAAAGGGGTCGTTCGGCGACCTGTCCAGTATCGATTGCTTGTCCAAGGCGTTCTTCGCCCAAACACCCACATCCCATGCTGGATCCTTGCCACGCACGCCCAGGTAAAGATTCAGCAAGCCATAGCCCGGCGCCACGAAATCCGGGCGGACATTCTCGTTACGTTTTTTATAGCTGTAGAGACCGCGTACATAGCCTTCGACACTGGCAATTGGCAGTGAGTATTCCGACTGCAGTGTCGAACTCCACCTCGGTTGTTGCGAGATTGCGGCATTGCTGTTGCAGAACAGAACCGTCCCATCCGTCCCGGCCCCCAAAGATCCCGGTGTGGGTCCGGAGTCCGCGATGCCGTCGTTATTGGTATCGCGGCATGGCACCCGCGCATTGTCGTACGTGCCCTTGGCTGCAGTGAAAGCCAGTCCAGCAGTCCAGTGCTTGGTAAGGGCCGCATCCAATTCAAACTCGAAACCTTTCACCGTGGCATCACCGTTATAGGTAAAATCGCCTGATTGCACTGTGCTCCCGCGTTGGTAAGGGACACTATAAAAGCGACCGATGTAACCACTGAATTTCTGATAGAACACCGCCGCGTTGAAACGCAAGCGCTTGTCGAACCATTCCGACTTCGTGCCCAGTTCAAAGGAATTAGATGTTTCATTGCGACCGAAGATCAGATCCGACGACACGGGGGCTTGTATGGCTACAGTCGTGCCGGCAGGACGGAACGAGTGGCCAAAACTCAAATACGCCATCACATCATCGTTGAAATGCTGTGTAACCGAGGCGCCATAAACCCAAGCTTTATCCGACGCCGATTGTGGTAGTGAGAAAGTCGATGCAGGAATAGGAATATCGCAGGCGCCTGGACCGTAAGGCGATGCTACGCCACCAGGTACAAACGCACAGGGAAAGGGAAGTGCAACCAATGCCGAAGACAGATTCAGGGTCTGGCTGCGCTCCGAATCATTTTTCAGATAGCGCACACCCAGGCTCAGATCGGTGCCGGTACTGAAATGAAATATGGTGTTGGCGAATATCGCCTTGTTCACGGCATTGGTAGGTAATGACCCCGTAAAACCAAGCACATAATTGGAGTTTACGGGTCCAGACGGACTGGGCGCACTCGGATTTCCAAACGCACCACCAAGCTCATTGGGTTGTGCCACCAAAGTTCCGGTGTAAGTGTGCTGGTACCAGAGGCCCGCCGTGTAATCTATGAAAGTGCCGCCGACCGACTCCACGCGAAGTTCGTGTGTTACTTGCTTGTTAATGGAATCCACGGCTTGAATCGGCACGTAATTGACAACGGCGTTTCGTGAATCCAAATCATTACGGGTTGAAAACGCAAGATTTTCGTAACCACCGACATAGGTAAGCCGATTTCCCCCCAGGTCCCAAGTTGCGTTGAGGGAGGTAATTTTAGCGACCTGGTTTAAACCAAATGCACCCTCTTCAACGGCTTTATAGTCGGTGCCGGCGATGGCCGGTCCATTGTAACCGGCGCCCGGACCTTCAACCTGAGTGTAAGTATTGGAGACCTTCTTGAGATACTGATGCGTCAGGACAAAATTCAATTCATAGATCGGCTGAAACCCAAGCGAAGCGCGATAGCTCTTCGTATATGCATGGTCGTCTCTGCCGTTGTTCACATCATAAAGTTCTGTGCCGGCGTTGTCGTTGTACAGCCCTGCCACACGCACAGCTAACTTGTCTTCGATCAGCGGTGCATTGAAGGCGCCCTCGGTATTGGTCTGGCTGCGATCGGAAGCCGTTACAGCGCCATAGCCGCCAAATTGAGTGTAGCTTGGACGTTTGCTGGTCAAGGTGATGGCACCACCTGGTGAAGGGCGGCCACGCAGGGTGCCCTGTGGACCTTTAAGTACTTCAATCTGTTGCACGTCATAAATGCTGTTGAACGCATAGTTGGCGTCGAGCGGCAGTTCATTGAAATAGGTGTCGACTGAGGGTGACGCAGATGAATTCGAATCGTAGCCCACGCCGCGTAGCTGGGCTGCCGCGCCAAAACCACTCTTACCGGTAAGGGTCAATCCGGGGGCTACGGCAGCGACATCATCAAATTTGAGTATGTTGAGGTCTTGAATTTCCTTGTTCGTCACCGCGGTTACCGCGACTGAGACGTTCTGCAAGGATTCGAAACGACGCGTCGCCGTCACGACAATTTCTTCGAGCACAGGGATTTCTGCGAGTTCTGTGCTTGCGCCAGCCGATGTCGAACTGGTCTGAGCAACAGCTGCTGTCGCCAGCATGGTAAGACTCAGCGCAGCTGCCGAACGCAACAAATGACCCTTCACCAATCGTGTTGGCGTCGTTTCGTAGAACATGTAACCCCCTGCCTTTATTTATCTAGTCGCCCCAATTGGCGAATTCACTGTTTGTTACCACGCTATCTATTGATTGCTAGCGTGGCGCCCCGTTTTGACCAACTCGTCTGTTGACCCGTTAAACTTAAAATACGCACAAGTGGACATTAGCGGAGTTTAAATACGGCTTGACTGCGCATTTCTGCAACAGATAAACCGTGAATCGCACCAGTGCGTAGAATTATTATTACCACGCACCAGCGAGCAAGTCAAAATGAATTCGATCAGTTTCGGTCAACTCTGATCACCACTAATCGATCAACGAAGCGACGCGTTGTGATGTTCGGCGATGGCGAATGGCAGCACCAGTGAGCATTTTCCGCTGCCGATAGCGCCACTCACTCGGCTTTTGCCTGTCAACGCGTTTGCAGTATTGTCTCCGGCGTTTCATCACGACGGGACAGCAACATGAAAGGCCTGGTATGGGATGGTCACGAACTGCAACTTACCGACGCGCTGCAAGTGCGTGCGCCCGCGGCGGACGAAGTCAAAGTGCGCGTGCTGCGCTCGGGTATTTGTCACAGCGACATCAACGCCATCGATGGCGGCACCGACACACCCGTCGTGCTGGGTCATGAAGCCGCGGGCGTGGTGATGGAAACCGGCGCCGCCGTGACCGGCTGGTCACCCGGCGATGCGGTAGTCGCGACCTCGTGGACGCCGTGCGGCGAATGCCGCGAATGTCAGCGCGACGAGCCCATCAACTGCAATGCCAATTGGGGCATCGTGCCGGACTATCCCTTTACCTGGAATGACAAGCCCACGATTGCCTATGCCCGAATCGGCTCGTTCGCGAGCGAGATCGTAGTGAAAGCCACACAGTTGTATCGCACGCATGAGATTCCATCAGAGCAAGCGGCGCTGATCGGTTGCGCCGTATCGACCGGCTTCTCCGCGGTACGTCGACTTGGACAAGTCCGCAACGGCGATCGCGTCGTGGTGATTGGCATCGGCGGCATCGGCGTCAATGCCATTCAAGCTGCACGGCTGGCTGGCGCGACGGTGTTGGCGGTCGATATCAATCCCGCCAAGGAAGTCACGGCGCGACAGTTTGGCGCCAATGAGTTTTTATGCGCAACGCGTGAGCAGGATGGTCAGGCACTGACGCGCGCGCTCATGCAAACATTTGCGCCCATCGACGTTGTTGTCGAATGCAGCGGCGCGCCGGTTGCCGTCGAAGCGGCCATTCACAGCGTCAAGCGCGGCGGCCGTGCCGTGTTGATCGGCATGACCATGCCCGGCGCCAGTGCCAAGATCGATCTCGGCACGATGGTGTTCGGGCGCGAGGTGGTTGCTGCTCTGGGCGGCGGCATTCATCCCCAACAAGACGTGCCGGAGTTGATCGAACTCATTCGCAGCCGCCGCATCGACGTGGCGTCGCAGGTCAGCCAGGTATGGCCATTGGCGCACGCTCATCAAGCCATCGATGCGCTTCGCGCCGGCAAGGTTACTCGCGCGGTGCTGGATCTCTCGGTTTGAGAAAACCGCGGGCCGCACAAGGCTCGTCGCGCGTCCCAACAAGCTAAAAACACCGACCAAATACGCAATTCCCACAGCCGCACGCGGGGGACCACCGATTTTGATTCCAATTAACTTATCGATAAATTAATATGCAGTTAATTACCACGCGCAGGGGGAACGATGAGTCTGCCAATTACCGACAAAGCCGGCCTCAAACAGGCGCTTGATGATGCGAACTTGCCGTCGTTGCTGATGGTGTATGTGCAATACACGCAGGACGAATCGTGGCTGCAAAAATTCGAACCCTATCTGAGGTCGATTTATACAACCGACGCCCCGGCCATTCCTGCCGAACTGCAGGCGGAGCTGAAGAGCAAGCTGTTCGAGCTATTGACCAATCCGCAGCCACCCGCAGAGCGCAAGATGTCGCGCGAGTTCGTGCGCCGCATGATGAGCGTTGGTGTTGGTCAGGAGGTCGACGAACAGCTCATCCCGGTTCTGTACGATCAAATGGGATTCGAGCACGCGCCGCCGCGCAAAGAGCGGCCTGATCGCCCCAAACCACCAGCCGGTTTCAAGGTACTGGTGATTGGCGCGGGTATGACCGGCATCGCGGCAGGCATCAAGCTCGACGAAGCGGGTTATGACTACACCATCGTCGAAAAGAACAGCGATCTCGGCGGCACGTGGCTTGAGAACGTGTATCCCGGCGTGGGCGTGGATACGCCAAGCCATTTTTATTCTTACTCGTTCGAACAGAATCCGGATTGGAGCCACTATCACCCCAAGGGCAAGGAGATTCAGCAATACCTGCTGCGCGTCGCTGACAAATACAAGATTCGCGACCGTGTCGTGTTGAATACGCGCGTCAAATCCTGCAAATGGGATGAAGCACGCACGCTATGGATCGTCACCACCGAACGTGACGGCAAAGAAGGCACGCTTGAAGTGAACGTCATCATCAACGGTCATGGCGTGCTCAATCGCTGGAAGATGCCGGACATTCCTGGTCTTAAGGATTTCAAGGGACCTGCAATGCATACCGCGGGTTGGGATCCGAGTGTCGACCTGCGCGGCAAACGCGTGGCGCTCATCGGTACCGGCGCCAGCGGCGCGCAATGCGCGGTGGCCATGGCGCCGCTGGTCAAGCAGCTCACGGTATTTCAACGCTCTAAACATTGGGTGTTGAACAACCCAGACATCAACCACGGTGTCACCGAAGGCGTGAAGTTCGCGTTGCGAAATATTCCGCATTACAAGGAATGGTTTCGCTTCCGTGTGTATTGGTTTACCGGCGACGGCTTGTACGGAAACGTGGTGCGCGACCCGAGCTGGCCCAATCAAGACGTGGCGATTTCGCCGCAGAACAACGGCGCGCGCGAATATGCGCTGGCTTACATTCAGCGCAAGTTTGCCGATCGTCCCGATCTGCTGGAAAAGATGGTGCCCGACTATCCGATCTTTGGAAAACGCATTGTGCTCGATGCGGATAACGGCTGGCTCGACACGCTCAAAAAGCCGAATGTTTCGCTGGAAACACGACACATCGATCACATTGAGGCAGATGCCGTCGTGCTGAAAGACGGCACGCGCATTGAAGCGGATGTGATTGCGCTCGCAACCGGTTTCGAACTGAACCCGCCGCTGGGATCAATGAAGATCTACGGTCGTGGCGGAGTCGAGGCGGGCGCTGTGTGGGGCACTGACGATGCACGTTCTTATCTCGGCGTTATGGTGCCCGGCTTTCCAAACCTGTTCCTGACCTTCGGGCCTAACAGCGCACCCAACCATGCCGCGGGCGTCAATATGGTCATCGAAGCGCAGTTGAATTACATCATCGAAGCGCTCGACCTGCTGGTTGCCCGCAAAGTGCACGCGATGGAACCGACCACCAAGGCCTTCGAGAACTGGAATGACAAGGTGGATACCCAGATGCAAAACATGGTCTGGACTCATCCGAAAGCCAGCAGTTATTACTTGAACAGCAAACGTCGCAATTGGGTGTCGTGTCCATTCCGATTGGCCGATTACTGGGCAATGACACGCACACCACAAATCGGCGACCTGTCATTGACTTGAGAAACAACGGATCAGGATCGCAATCGTTTGCCGGCAGCCGAAGATCTTTCGCGCTGCCGGCCCGATGTGTTGCATTCCTCCGGCCTGTTTTGATACCTAGTGGCGACTCGATCACACGCAAGCCAGACATCAGCATGACAACTCAGCGCAACAGAGCCACCACAACCAAGAGCAAAAGTGCGAAACGCACGCAGGGTAAAAGTTCGCCGCTGGGCCGCCCGGCGCGCTTGTCGCGCGAAGCAGTGCTTGAGGCAGCGATCAAGTTGATCGATCAGGAATCGCTGGAAGCGTTTACCTTGACCAAGGTCGCACAAGAACTCGACACGGTAGCGATGGCCATTTACAACTATTTCCCGAGCCGCACCGATCTGCTGGCAGCCGTTGCCGACCATTTGTCGATGCAGTTCAAGATGCCCGCGGCAAAACCTGGCCAGACATGGCAGGACACGCTGCGCACCTGGTTGAACGCATTCAAGAAATACGCGGAGCGTTATCCGGTGATCTTCAAGGCACTCGGCGGTGAAGGTCAAACCTCCGCAGGCTGGCTGCGCGTCACCATGCCGGTCGGCCGGACCTTGCAAAAACAAGGCATGGAGGGACGCCGTCTGGCGATGAACTCGTGGCTGTTTTGCACCGGCGCCATTTCGTTGGTGCAAGCCGAGTTGACGGTGCGCAGCATGCGTTCACCGTTTTCGCTGACGCATCTCGCCGAACTTGAACCCGACGAACAAAACTTCGGCTTGATGGTGCGCCAATATCACGCCGAGATTTCCAGCAACGAGTTATTCGAAGCGGGCTTCAGGCAGCTCATTCGTAATCTCGAATTCGAACTGCAGGAAGCCAAGGCAATGATCTGACCCCAGCACTGCTCCGTCAGGATGGTCGCTGTGCCGCGAACAGCGGCAATCGCTGGTAGCAGGGGTCCAGTGCCGATGGTTGTCCCATCGCGACACCGCCGGCAATGCCCGGGCCTTCCTGTGGTGCAATCTGCCGCTCTTCCATCCAGTCAAGCGTCAGCGAACGCCGATAGAAGCGCCACACGCCATCGCGCTTACGGTACTGATCGATATAGCGACCGTGGGCGATGACCTCGCGCGTACCGTCGGCGGTGCGGTGATAGGCGGTCAATGTCACTTCGCCCTCAGCCTGGTCGCCGTCAATCAGGAACAGCGTGTTGTGGATGATGTGCGCAGTCGCCGACCACATGCTGAGAATGGAAGGCAGCCACGCCACATACTCGTCCGCATTGCCATAGAACATGGGGCTATGATCGTCGATGGCATCGTCGTGATAGAGGCTGCGTACCAGTTGCAGGTCCTGACGATCAATGCCATGACAATACGTCACCGCCAGTTGTTGCAGGGCGAACTTGTCGAGCATCTCGTCGACCGCGATGGCATGCGGTCGTAGTGTGGGCTGGCCGTTACTCATCGGCTCATACTCCGAAACCGCCTGACACCGAAATAGTCTGGCCCGTGACATAGCGCGCGCGCGCCGAAGCAAAAAACACCGCTGCCTGGCCGATATCTTCAGCCGCGCCCCAGTGCTTGAGCGCCAACAGCTTTTTGGTTTCCTTTACCCACTCGTCGCCGAACTGGCCCTGTTCCATCAACACATGGAACATGCCTGCATCGATCACACCCACCAGTACCGAGTTGGCGCGGATGTTGTATTTGCCTTCTTCTTTGGCGATGCCCTTGATCAACGATTCGTTGGCTGCCTTCGGGGCAACGGACAATCCATCCCTGGCAGGCCACCAGTCATGCCCAGCTGAACCTAGGTGCACGAACGAGCCGCCACCATGCTGACGAAAATGCGGAATCAGCGCCTGCGTTGCGTTGAAGAAGCCGAACACTTCGACTTCAAAGGCGTTGCGATAGTGTTCCGACGTGAGCTCGGCGATATACAGCTGCGGCACCAGCGGACCTGCGCCCCACACCATCGAGTGGATGCGCTTGTGCGTCGCTGCGGCGGCGCTGACCGCTGCCTGTACCTGCGTGGCATCGCGCACGTCGACCTGATGAATGCTGGCTGCGACGCCATGACTGCGAATGATGTCGGCGGTCTGTTCGGCAACATCCTTCTTGGCGCGATAACACACCGCCACAGCGGTGCCAGCCTTCGCGAACTCAATCGCCACGCCCTTGCCGATACCGCCGCTGCCGCCGAAAACCATCGCTGCGCCATCCGGGAATGCTGTCATGGCTCTGCCCTCTTGTAGTTAGGTTGTTGAAGCTGAATCTCAGGCGGCGGAATGCCGCGCTGTATCCGGATGTCCGGGCAAGTCGCGGGTGCGCTGCACACCCTGCACTTGTGACTGGAATTCCCGTGCTTTCGCACGCGGATTATAAAATTGGCGATACCAGGTACGCGCCAGCCCAAACGGTCCGTCGGTCGGCACTCGCATGATCTGCAACGCGGGTTCCTTGGTGCGCCAGATGGCGAAGTCCTGTGAAAAAGCGCCCAGCCCCAAGTCATGATAGGTCTTGTGCAGTTGCAGATCCTGCGGTGAAGGCGGCGAGGTATGCGAACGGGTGATCAGGCCATGCCAAATACGCGTGGCGCCATCCTCGACCGGCGTATGCATGATCATCTGTACTGCATCGGTCTCACCGGAAAAACGCGCCAGCAGAATGCCCGGTCCGGTATACCAGGCATCCACCTCAAGTACGCCGCCGTCGCTAGTCATCGTTTCGTGACCACCCCCCGAGCGTTGTCGCGCCACCACCCCCGTAAAGACATTGTCGAAGTAAGCCAACTTCTGTCCGTGAATCGGACCGAAATGGCGTGCGTCGCAAATGTTGTCGATGATTTCTTGAGGATGCGTGGTAATCACGCCAAGCTCATCAAACTCGCACTGTATCCAGTGCGGGTCATTCCACTCAGCGAGGTCGGGCAGTGGAAACTCTGGCGCTTGCTCTTCGGGATCGTGCCATGCAAACACGCAACCGAATCGCTCTTCGACGGGAAATGCACGCAGCTTCGCTGCCGCCGGGATGGGTCCGTTGAAGTAAGGAATCTCGTTGCAGCGTCCATCAGGGCCGAAGCGCCAGGAATGGTAGGGACATCTAATGGAGTCACCTTCAACCCGTTGCGCCGCGCTACCCGAACTCTGCTCGGCGGCGAGATGGGCGCGCATGTGCGGACAGTAAGCGGACATCACTACCACGCGACCTGATGCACCGCGATAGATAATGAGGTCGCGGCCAAACATACGCAGTGGCGTTGGCGTCGCAGCTACATCGTGCGCGCGCGCCACCATGAACCAGCCGCGCGGAAATGCGAATTCGCCAAGCCCGTAGTCCGCTGTTGTCGCCATAACTATCCCCGTCAGTGCTTCTAGTTGCTGGCGCTGATTATGGTCGTGAGGCTCGCGTGCTCAAGGGTCATTGCGCGACAACCGATCATCTGGTGATATGCGACCGATCAAATAATGATCAGTCGGGTCAGCGAGGGGAACAATGGGCGCAATCACCATGTTGCTGGCTAACCTGCGCGGCGAACTCAAGCGTAAGCGGCTGACAGCTAAGGTTCTCGCCGAACGCATGGGCGTGGCCGAACCTACCATGAGGCGCTGGTTGCATGGCAAAGGCTTGACGCTGGAACGACTTGAGCAGCTTTGCGAGTTGGTAGGCGTTGCTCTTGGCGAGCTGGCGGGAGCGCTGCCCGATCATCGGCAAACCCATTTCACGCATGAACAGGAGCGGGTGTTAGCCGCCAACCGCGCGCTGGCATTCCTGTTTTTTTCGATTCTCAACGGTGCGCAACCGGACTCGTTTCAGCGCGATTTCAAGCTGCCCAAGGCGCGGGTCAATGCCTATGTCGACAAGCTGCATCGCCTGGGCCTGATAGACCGATCTGCTGATCGACGTGTACGTCCGTTGACGACACGCAGCATTGCGTGGAGCCCGGGTGGACCCTTGGCCAAAGCTTTCGAGAGTACGGTGCGCCATTTTTTTCTATCGATGGATTTCGGCGCAAGGGAAGCCACCTATGCCGCAGACATGGTCAACGTCAGCGCCCTCGGGCGGGCGCGCATTCATGCCTTGTTTGCCACCATGCGTCTGGAAATCCACAAGATCGCCGCCGAAGATCAGGCCGCCAACCTGCATCATTATGACTGGCATGCAGTGCTGATGCTGGTTCATCCGCTGGACCTGACCGAAGTCAGTCAGGGGGCCGAACCGACGTTGCAAACGCTTGCGTGAACGCCAGCGCAGCCTCGACACGTTGCGCGACGCACCACATGATGACCAGGCTTGTGTGATGCAGTGGTATTTACTACAAGTCCACTTTCCGACTTCCGACAACCAAGGTAAACAAACATGGGAATTTATGCGGTTACTGGCAGTGCTAGTGGCATCGGTGCGGCCATCGTCAGCAAATTGCAGGCGCTGGGACATCGCGTGATCGGTGTTGATCTACGCAACGCTGACATCAATGTGGATCTCGCGACCGCACAAGGCCGCCAAGCGGCCATCGCCGGCATTCAAGCTGCCTCCCCCGATGGCCTCCATGGCTTTGTTCCCTGCGCGGGCGTAGGGCCGCAGACCAGTCCACTGGAACTGATTGCCAGAATCAATTTCTTCGGCACCACCGTGCTGGTCGAGGCATTGAAAGAACATCTCGCCAGACAGCGCGGCAACATCGTCTTGATCAGTTCCAACTCGGCAACGATGGGCGAATACAACCCGGGCTACTTGCAGGCGCTGGCTGAGGGCGATGAAACAGGCGCATGTCAGCTCATCAATAAACTCGATGGCCAAACCGCTTATGGCGGCAGCAAATTTGCGGTGACCTGCTGGATGCGCAAACACAACGGCGAGTACGCCCGCGCCGGAATTCGCATGAACGCCATTGCACCCGGCTACACCGCCACCGCCCTCACCCGCGCGGGCGAGGCGGATCCGCAATTCGGGCCAGCCATCAAGGCGTTTGTCGCCAGCATTCCGATCGGTCGGCCCGGGCAGCCCGAAGACCAGGCAGAAGCGGTCGCTTTCCTGTTGAGTCCGCAGGCGTCGTTTGTGTCGGGCGCGGTGCTGTTTGTCGATGGCGGACACGATGCCATGCTGCGCCCAGACAAATTCTAGCCCCGCGCCCTACAGGCAATGAGCAGCCGGTATGCAATGTCCGGCTGCGTTGTTCCATAACGCCAACTCGCGCCTATCCGTGCGCTACTGCGCACTCGCGACCACTACTTGCGTAGTTAAGTAGTACACCTAGTACGCATCCAGATAACAACGAATCTACGATGCGCTCTATTACGGTTCGTTATGAAAATTTTCTGACGTACGGCAAACAAGCCGGTCGCAATCACCGATCACGATCGGCGTTCGCGAGACAGATCAACAATCATTTTTTCGGGGGCAACATGGCCACTACGGCGCAGTACCGGCTCGGTGATTTCACCTTTCCACGCGGCTGGTTCATGGTTGCGGATGCCAGTGAACTGCAGGACAAACCGCTAGCGGTGCGATTCTTCGGCCGCGAACTGGTGCTCTATCGCGGCAAGACCAGCGGCAAGGTCACTCTGCTCGATGCCAAGTGTCCGCACATGGGCACTAACCTCGCCAAGAACACCACGTCCTATGTGGTCAGGGATCATGTTCATATCGACGGCGACGGCATTCGTTGTCCTTACCATGCATGGCGCTTTCAGCCCAGCGGCAAGTGCGACGACATTCCCGGTCTGCCGCAGGCACGCATTCCCGAAGCGGCCTGTGTGCGCTCGTGGTCGGTGCATGAAAGCATGGGCATCATCTGGGTGTGGCACGATCAGGAAGGCCTGGAGCCCGAATGGGATGCGCCTTCCCTCCCCGAATGGGCCGACTCATCGTGGGTGAAGTGGAAAATCGATTCACTCGGCACGCTGCCGATCCACGGTCAAGAAATCATCGACAACATTGTCGACATGGCGCACTTCGCTCCCATCCACGGTCAGGACACAGTGGAATTTTTCGAGAACGAATTCCGTGGCCATCAAGCCGTGCAACGCATGGTCGGTATCCATCGCACGCTGGTACACACTGGCCAGAAGCTGCGCACCGATACCACCTATCACGGTCCGGGCTTCCTGCTGTCGTACATGCAAGGTCAGTACCCGTCGATCATCCTGATTGCCAATACGCCGGTTGATGATGGTGTGACACGTGCCTGGCATGCACTGCTGGTTAAGTCGCCCAACGCTGTGGCCACCGCAGAAGATACGGTCAATGCCCGCGAATTCCAGGGCATGAGCCTTGCCGCTTTTTCGCAGGATTTTGAAGTCTGGTCCAACAAGGAACCCGCGCTCACCATTCTGCAAACCAAGGCCGACGGCCCGTTCAATCTGGAACGCCTCTGGTACAAGCAGTTCTTCAATCCGCGTGCCCGCAAACAGGAATTCCTCAAGCGAGTGGAAGGCGTGCATCTGTCAGTCGACAACCGACCTGTAGCCAAGGCGGCCAACGCTTGATCAACCCGCCAACCAAGTACCCCGCCAAATTCAGTTGAGGAAATTTCGTCATGACACAAGCAGCAACGGTTCGTGACTCCGCACCCCTCTCACCCAGCGCCGACGTGCTGGTAGCACGCGCACGCGCGCTCATTCCGCGCCTGATCGAACGCTGGGACCGCGCCAGCGCTGAATGCAAAGTGCCTTATGAAACCGTCGCCGAAATGCAGGCAGCGGGACTGTTCCGCGTCCTGCAGCCGCGTCGCTATGGCGGCTACGAGATGGATCCGCAGACCTATTTCCGCGTGCAGATGGCGCTGGCCGAAGGCTGTATGTCCACCGCCTGGATCTATGGCGTGATCGCCGTCCACAACTGGCAGCTGGCCTTGTTTGATGATCGCGCCCAGCACGATGTGTGGGGCAAGGATGACGCCACCCGCATCTCGTCCTCATACATGCCGAAGGGCAAACTGACGCCGGTCGAAGGCGGCTATCGCGTGTCGGGTCGTTGGGGTTTCTCCAGCGGCGTCGATCATTGCCAGTGGGCATTCCTCGGCGCCGTGATGCCGATGGAAGATGGCAGCGGCAAGTTTGAGTACGTAACGTTGCTGGTGCCACGCGCGGATTTCAAGGTCATCAAGGCATGGGACACCATCGGCCTGCGCGGCACAGGCAGTCAGGATGTCGAAGTAACCGACGCCTTCGTGCCCGCCTATCGCATTCACCGCGCTTCGCATGGCGCGAATGTGACCAGCCCCGGTCTTAGTGTGAACACCGGTCCACTGTATCGCTTGCCGTTCGGACAGATCTTTGTGCGTGCAGTATCGACCGCCGCCATCGGTGCGCTGCAGGGTGCGCTGAATGTCTATCGTGAATGGTGTGGTGCGCGTGTTGCCGTGAACGATGGCGCACGCAGCGCTGAAGATCCCATTGCGCAATTGGCAGCGGCCGATACGGCGCTGGCTATCGATGAGATGCATCTGGCCCTGCTGCGCAATTTCGACGACATGATGAGCAAGGCCCGCTCGGGCACACCGTTGTCGATGGATGATCGTATTCACTACCGCACGCAATCGGCGTCAGTGGCCGATCGATGCGCCGCGCTCGTCAATCGTCTGTTCTACAGCTCGGGTGCCCACGGCATGTATCGCGGTTATCAGTTGACGCACTTCTTCCTCGACATCAACTGCGGCCGTACTCACGTTGCCAACAACATCCACAAGATCGCCCGCAACTATGGCGGTGTGCTGCTCGGTCTGGAAAACACCGATACGTTCCTGTAACCGGAAACATTGTAATGATGGATATTCGCGGTCTGGCTTACATCGTTGCCGAGCATCCCGAGCCATCGAGATGGCAGCGGTTCGGCAATGAGGTTCTGGGTACGCAATCGCGTACTCAGGACAACGGCGATGTCTGGTTGAGAATGGATGAACGCGCCTTCCGCATTCTGGTGCAACCGGGACCGACTGCACGCTATCTGGTGTCAGGCTGGGAACTGCCTACCGAAGCTGCATTTGCCAGCGCGCTAGTGGATCTGAAAAAAGCGGATGTCGCCGTGCATCGCGGCACGCCCGAAGAATGCGCGCGCCGCAACTGCATCGATCTGGCCAGTTTCGCCGATCCATCGGGCAACCAGCATGAAATCGTGCTGGGTTTCAAAACCAACTTCGAGCGATTCGTCTCGCCGACGGGCACTGCGTTTGTCACCGGTGAACTGGGTCTGGGGCATACGGTGTTGCCGTGTCCGAACTTCGACAACACCTGGCAGTTTCTGCGCGACGTGATGGGCTTTGCGGTGGGCGATTTCATGAATCACCGCCCCGCGCCCGATGCACCGAACGTTCGCATCTTCTTCCTGCATTGCAATAACTCGCGACATCACAGTCTGGCGATTGCCGAGATGCCGATGCCCTCGGGTTGCGTGCACCTGATGCTGGAAGTGCGCGACATGGATGAAGTCGGACGCGCGATGGATCGTCGAGCGAAAGACGGCGCGAAGCTCATGGCATCGCTGGGTCGTCACGTCAACGACCACATGATTTCGTTCTACCTGCTCAGTCCATCGCAGTTTGCCATCGAGTATGGCTATGGCGGTCGGGTGGTCGACTGGAGCCGTAACGTTGTGCATGAAACAACGGCGGCAAGTTTATGGGGACATGACTTCAGTCTCGGCTTCGGCTGAGGTCCGGTCATGTTCGTAACTATGTATTGCGAGGAGAAGTTTGATGTCGCTGCAATCCTTATCTGACAACCTGCGCCCCATTGCGCCGCCACAGCTGCTCAACAATGTGTACACCGATGCGCAGTACGCGAGCGTCGTGTCTGCCATCCGCCGCCACGGCCCGTGGCGTCTCATCATTGCCCAGCACTTCAAGTCGGTGGAAGAACTGATCGCCACTACCTCCGGCGCACCGCCACCTCCGGGCACCAAGCTCACGCTGGAATCGTTTGTCGGCCCGACTTTCCGCGGTTATCTAGCACAGAACTCCATCTGTTATTACGACGAGGTTGAAGAAGCGTTCTACAACCCGAAGTTCCTCTCCTATGCGAAGTCGTACTGGAACGCCAAGTATGCGCGACCAACGATGATGCTGTTCAACTTAGCCGGGCCTGCATATGACCGCGATCCTGGTCATCTGGATTCGCCAAGTTTTCGCGGTATGGATGGTGCCAACACTCCCACCTGGCTGCTGGGTGTGATGGGCAAGTCTGGGCTGTTCAACCGCTGGGCGGTCAAGAAGGCGCAGGTCATTACCTGGTTCTACAAGGATGGTCCCGGTGGCGGCTTTACCTACTGGCCCGATGGGCCGCTGGCCGCACCCAGGCGATTGCCTGCGCCGATGTGGAATAAGGGCGTGGTTGTGCAGAACGAAGCCATGTTCCATCGCGGTGAATCGTTTGGTCCCGAAGCGTTGCGTCAGCCTGCCGGCCTTGGTTGGACATCCACGATTCGCGCTGACGATACCGATCCCACTGGCTGGGTCGTCGAAACCGACGGCAAACCAATCATTCGCTATCCGCAACAGCAAACGCGCCTGTTGTTGCATTGGAATGCCGAAGTGTTCACCGACATGCAGGACATGAAGACCGCACTGGATCATCAGGACGACCTATGTCCCGAGCGTGTCAGCGAGATCCTGCTGGCAGATCTGCGCAAGCGCGGCGTCACTGTGGCGACGCCATCGGACCCGCTCGCCGATCCCGCGTTCGTGCATGCGCTGACCCAGACGTATGCGATCGGTCCGAGCAGCTATCCAGTCGAAGCGCCGTTGGCGCAAGTCGCTGCCTAGCGTCCGTCGCCAGCAAATAAAACCCCGCCGGTTGTGGAGAATGAAATGGTTGCTGCGAGTTTGAATGTGGATGCCCGGAAAACGCTGGGTCATGTGAATCTGCACTATCGCAACCCTGAAGAAGGTCCGCTGGCCGCTCGCTTCATGGAGCTGCTTGGCTTTACCAAGGTTCTAGATATGGAGATCCCCGGCGGTGGCCGTTTCTATCAGTTCTATGTCGATAGCAATGCCAGCAACAACGGTGACGGCATTCTGTATCTGTCGCCGTTGCCAAAATCGCAGCGTGAGCTGATTGCAGTAATTCACATGGCGCTGCAAGTAGGGACTGCCAACGAGCATCCAGCCGTCGGCAAGATACGCGCGGCACATGCGAAAGATCCGGAATCGGATTTTCATGTGGGCCTATTGCTCGATTCTCTGGAAGCGCTGGAGGCCACCATGCTGCGTTTGAAGGATCTCGCCGCCAACGATCCACAACTGAAGGGGAGATTGAAGGTGCTGGTGAACCGTGCGCGGCCGGGCACACCTGAGGTCGATGCACGCATGGATGCTTCACCGTTATATCGTGACGTCACTCGTTACACCTATGGCCGCAACGGCGTGCAGGCGTTTGTGGAAACCGACATTCTGGCCAGTGGCCCGCTGGCAGATGGCGTGGTAATCGAGCTGGACTACGTGTTCCCGGGTTATGCCGAGAACCTGTTCACTGTGGTCGAGATGTAAACGGCTGTCCCTCACGAACTGCCACTCGCGTTTGTGATCGCTGTGTTGGCGAGTCCCGCCAGTGCATGCCCTACCCGGCGACGACTTTCCCAACGCGACACAGCCCAACAATGCGGCCACCTGTGCATTGCAAGTCGGGCCGGGCGCCTCTTCCCGCTGCTTATGCTTGCCCGCGTCGCCGGCGTGCTCGCGCCACACATGACCGGGAAATACGCAAACCGGCATTAAATTTACAAAATGGATTATTTTGTCGGATATATATATGCATAATGCTACGCATATAAAAGTCGTCATCCCAAGCAGAGGACCGAACGATGGATGCCATTCCACCCATCGCGCATGCCAATGTCTCTTACGTTGATACCGCTGATTTCGTCATTGTCGGATTGGGCGCGGCCGGGGCTGCTGCCGCCATCGATGCAAAAAAGGCGGGTCTTGATGTGCTGGTCGTTGAGCGCGCTTCAGGAGGTGGCGGCTCCACTGCGGCATCGGGCGGCTATGTCTATTGTGGCGGTGGCACACATGTGCAGCGGGCGAACGGCTTCGAAGACAGCGTAGAGGACATGATCGCGTATCTGACCGCGTCAATGTCGCACCCCGACCCCGCCAAGATCCGCGCCTACTGCGAAAACAGCGTCGCGCATTTCAACTGGCTTGAAGCGCAGGGCGTTCCGTTCAATGAAAAATACTATCCGGGCAAGCACTTTGAGGTGCCGACGGATGAAACGCTGTCGTACACAGGCAACGAGAAAGCCTGGCCGTTCAAGCTGAAGGCCAAGCCCGCGCCGCGTGGCCACATGGTCGCGACAGAAGGCGCAGGCGGACATCTGCTCATCGCCAAACTGATTGCCGCTGCGGAAGCTGCGGGAACGCGCTTTGAATACGATGCCAACGTCAATGCTCTAGTGACCGATGCCGCGGGCCGCGTCGTGGGGGTGCGTTATCGCCGCGCAGGCGAAGAGTATTGCGTGGCGGCGCGCCGCGGTGTGCTGCTCGCCACGGGCGGGTTTGCACAGAATCGCCAGATGACCGAAGAGTTCTGTCCGTTCATGGCCCGCGAGGACATTTATATAGTCGGCGGCGCGTATGCGGATGGTGCGGGCATTCGTCTTGGAGTCGGCGCCGGCGCAGTGCCAACACATATGGATGCACGCCTGATTACCTCGCCGATCTATCCGCCAGAAAATTATCTGAAAGGCGTGCTGGTCAATAAGCTCGGCAAGCGTTTTGTTCCCGAAGACAGTTATCACGGTCGCACCAGCGAAAGCATTCTCGGCCAGCCCGATCAACGCGCCTATCTCATCCTCGATAACGCAATGTACGAACCGCCCACATTTGGACAGCAACCGATCATTGACGCATGGGAGAGCGTTGCCGAGATGGAAAAGGATTTAGGCATGCCCGAGGGCGTGCTGCAGGAAACCATTGCCACCTATAACCGCGATGCCGCGCGTGGCGAAGACACCGTGCAACACAAGAACGCGGAATGGTGCCAGCCACTGACCGAACTGCCACTGACGGCGCTGGACTGTTCGCCGGGCAAGTCGATCTGGTCGGGCTTTACGCTGGGTGGACTGAAGACCGACATCGATGCCCGCGCGCTCGATGCTCGCGATGAACCAGTCCCCGGCCTGTATGCCGCCGGCGCCACCGCTTCGAATCTGGCGCAAGACAGTCTTGGTTATTCAAGCGGCGTGTGCATCGGCGAATCAACTTACTTCGCACGCCGCGCGGCGGCACATGTCGCACGCAGCACCTGAACACGGGCCACATACCTGCAGAATAATTTCAACCAAGAGGCAAACAGCACATGAGTAGCTTGAGCGGCAAAGTCGCCATCATCACGGGCGCGGGGCAAGGCGTCGGTCAGGGCATTGCGTACGCACTGGCGAAAGCCGGCGCTGCAGTGGTGGTGTCAGGGCGGACTGAAGCCAAACTGCGGACCACCGTCGATACCATCGTTAGCGCGGGCGGACGTGCGTTGCCCGTGGTGGCCGATGTTAATAACGCCGACGATCTGCGGGCGCTGGTGGCAACCACCGTAGCGCAATTCGGTGGCATCGATATTCTGGTCAACAACGCGCAGGAAGTACCGCTCGGGCCACTGCTGGCCGTGACCGATGACGCATTTACACGCGGCTTTACCAGCGGACCACTGGCGACATTGCGCTTGATGAAGCTGTGTCATCCGCACCTCAAGGCGCGTGGTGGCGGTTCGATCATCAACCTGATTACAGCTGCCGCAGTGCGCTGGGATATGTCCAACTATGGCGCGTATGGCGCAGTCAAACAGGCGACGCGCACATTGACGCGCGCTGCCGCCTGCGAATGGGGCCGCGACAACATCCGCGTCAACAACATCGCACCGCATGCCCTGTCGCCGGGAATGCAGGGATGGATCAAGGCTAATCCAGAAGAATCGGCTGCCTTTATCGCCACCATTCCCCTGGGGCGACTGGGCGATTGCGAGCAGGATATCGGTCGGGCGGTGTTGCTGCTGGTGAGTCCCGAAGCCAGCTATCTGACAGGCGCCACCATTCCGCTCGATGGCGGCCAAGCCAACTTCGATTAACCATCAGTCATAGGGGGATTTGCAGGTGGAAAAAGTCATCTATGCCTTGTGGCGGCGGGCCGATCAGCCGCGTGAGGCGTTCAACCAACGCCTGCGTACCGAGGTCGCGCCACAGCTCGCTACCACCCCTGGCGTGCGTGGCGTGCGCGTGAACTTGTCCGACGCGGCCGTCGAGCGCGCTGCAGCGCTGCGCCACACCGCAACGCAACCGCCGATAGATGCAGTGGTGCAGGTATGGGTAGATGTCAGTCATACCCAGTTCCGCGCACCCGTCGATACGTTGCTGAGTGCGGCTACTGCAAACCTTGCCGCGTGGCTGGTGACTGAATCAGAGGTCATCCGCAATCAACTGCACCCTGCACGTGAAGGCGAACGCACCGCCGGCTGGTCGCAAGTGTGTTTTCTGCAACGCCCTGACAACCTCACGCAGCAACAATGGCTAGCTGCGTGGCACGGGCTGCACACGCAGGTTGCTATCGATACCCAGGCGAACTTTGAATACGTCCAGAACACCGTGGTGCGTCCGTTGCTGGGCGATGCCTTGCCTTACGCCGCCATCGTTGAAGAGTGTTTCCCAACGGACGCGATGGACAACCCGGCGGTGTTTTTCGATGCTGTTGGCGACGATGAAAAATTTCGTCGCAACACCGCCGCGATGGCGGAAAGCTGTGCGCGATTCATCGACTTCAACAAGATCGATGTGATTCCGACCAGTCAGTATGACATCAGGAAAATTCGCTAGCTGGACGCCTTGAAGTGCAGCACACACCCCCATTTGGAGGTTGTGAAGCGCCGCAATCGTTTGTTAGCTTCAGTATTGTCTTAGTAATTGTGAAAGTGCACCTATGGGAGATCACGTGACATCGCAGAAAGTGCCCGAACGGGCGGAACTCGCGGCGCGTGCATGCGCAGAGGCAGGACTCACCGATTTCGGCGACCCGTGGATGTTCGAGCATCTCGATGCGTTGATTCCATTGCTCAACAGTGAAGCGGAGCTGTCGCCCAGCGGCGTAGGCGTAGCCAGCGGCATGATCACGCGCGCGCTGGTCAATCGACTGCGCTTCATCGACTTGCTCAAGCGTCATCCCGAAATCGATGACGAACAAGTACATGTTGCTGCGGTCGTGGTAGGTCTGCCGCGCACCGGCAGCACCATGCTGCATCGCATTCTCGCGTCCTCGCCCGGCATGACCGGCGTGCGCTGGTACGAATGTCAGAATTACGTGCCGTTTCCCGGTGAAGCGCGCGGCCAGCCCGAACCGCGTCGCGAGGCGGCACGACAGATTCTCGATTACATGCTGAAGACCATTCCGGATCTGATGTCGATTCATCCCATGGACATCGATCAGCCGGATGAAGAACTCATCGTGCTCGGCCAGCTGTTCAGTTCAACCATGATCGAGGGCACGTATCACGTGCCTGGCTTTGCGCAATGGCTGACAACACACGATCGCGAGCGGCCGTATCACGATCTCAAACGCATTCTGAAAGCATTGCAATGGCAGGACCCGTCGCGCGCCAGCAAGCAATGGGTATTGAAAACACCGGGTCACTTGATGGGGCTCGATGGCATCGATCGCGTGTTCCCGGAAGCGGTGGTGGTGATGACACATCGCGATCCGGTGGAGACCATGCCTTCGTATTGTTCGATGGAGTATTCGTTGTATCGCATGGTGTCTGACACCATCACCAAGGAGCAGGTGGCGGCCTACTGCATACCGCGCTGGCAGCAGTTGCTCGATATGTTCATCGATGCGCGCGGTCGACTCGGCGACAAGCGCTTTGTCGATGTGAACTATCGCGAACTCACCAAGCGGCCGATCGAAGTTGGCAGCGAGGTATTGAGGCGCGCCGGTGTCACCGTGACCCCTGAGATTCGCGCTGGCATGGAACAGTGGATCGAAGCCAATCGCCGCGAAGATCGCGCGCCACATCGTTACACCTTGCAGGACTTCGGCTTGACGGAAGCGGAACTGCAGGCGCGCTTTGCGAACTATCGCGCGCGATTCATCAATCAAGGAAGTTAGTCGAACACGTCGACAGGCTCAGTGACCGGAGTCCGGTCATCGAGCCCGAGATGTCTTGAAACTCACGCGCCACGTTTACTTTAGGAGATTCGCCTTGCTGCTCAAAGACAAAGTCATCGTCGTCAGTGGTGTCGGTCCCGGCATGGGACAGGCGTTGGCAAAACTGGCCGCACTTGAAGGCGCGCGCGTGGTGCTGGGTGCGCGCAATGGCGAATATCTGAAACAGATCGCCGCCGAGATAGAGCGCGCCGGCGGACGCGCGGTGTGGCGTTCGACCGACGTGGGCAACGCCGCCCAATGCCAAGCCCTCGCGCAAGCAGGCGTAGAGGCATTCGGTCGCATCGACGGCCTGGTCAACAGCGCCTATGTGCATGGCGACTGGGCCACCACCGATGTCGCCAAACCGGACAACTGGGCGGGCATCTACGATATCAACTGCGTCGGTGCGCTGCGCATGGCACAGGCGGTGTTGCCAGCCATGCGTCAAGCGGGCGGCGGCGCCATCGTCAATGTGTCCACCATGGCCACGGTCAAACCGTTTCCCGGTGAAGTGGCTTACGCAGCGGCAAAAGGCGGGCTGGTGGTGTTGTCGCGTCACATGGCGCGCGACTTCGGTCGATTCGGCATTCGCGTCAACTGCGTGCGCATGGGCTGGATCGGCGGCGCGCCCGTGTATCAATACATCGATAGCCAGGTCGCAGCGGGTCGGCCGCGCGCGGAAGTGGAAGGCGAGATCACCGCGCGCATTCCACTCGGCATCATCCCGCCGGAGAACGACTGCGCACGTGCGGTGCTAGCGTTGTTGTCGGATCAAATGCGCGTCGTGACCGGCACCACGCTGGATGTGAATGGCGGCGAATACATGGCGCCGTGATCGAGCCGATCACGCACGCTGTTTAAGGCAACGTCCTCTCTCCCGCATGCGGGAAAGGGGATCGGACAGTAAGCGGAGGAATGCCGATGAGCAATGCAACAGACAAGGTGATGGACGGCAGCGTGTGGCGCGACTTCTGCCGCGCACTCGAAGCGGCGGGCGATGTCGTGCTCAAGGCCGATGCCGCCGCCAATCCGTTGGATCGTGCCGAAGGCTTTCGTTATCTCACGCGCTTGTTGCGTATCGCGCTGGAAATGAATCTCGAATGGGCCGATCCAGATTTTCCGGGCTTTTATCAAGCAAGCCATACCACCGCGAAAATCGGTGCGGACAATCCGGACAACCATTACCTCAATACCACGGTGAATCCACAGCGGCGCTATCGCATCAGCGGCAAGCTCGGCACCTGTCCGATTCTCACGTTGGGTACGAAGGCCAATCGTTATGCGATCGACGGCACCATGGCCTCGACGGGTGAACTCGCGCTGGGTGATATGAAGATCAATGCCGACGGCAGTTTTGAAATCATCGTGTCGCGTGAGCGTCCGAGCAATGCAACGAATTGGCTGCCGATGGCGGACGACAGCAGCTTCATTGTCGTGCGTCAGACCTTTCGCGATCGCAAGCATGAAACGTCGCATCAGATGAGCATTGCCACCATCGACGGACCCGCGACACCCGCGCCGTTGTCGCCGGATTTTCTGGTGAATGCACTGGCGCGCACGACGGGTTTCGTCACTGGCACGGCGCGCACCTTCCTGCAATGGGCCGAGTTGTTTCGCGCCGAACAAATGAATCGCCTGGCGACCAGCGATCAAACCTTGTTCATTCGCGCTGGCGGCGATCCGATGATTCATTACCTGCATGGCTATTGGCGTCTGGCGCGCGATGAAGCGCTGGTGATCGAAACGCGCGTGCCGCAATGCGTGACATGGAACTTTCAACTCGACAATTACTGGATGGAATCGCTCGACTATCGCTTCGCGCGCATTCACGTCAACGACTTCACTGCCAAGCCCAATGACAATGGCACGGTCACGGTCGTGGTGGCCGCGCGCGATCCCGGCTTCGGCAACTGGATCGATACCTGCGGTCACACACAGGGCACCATGCTGTGGCGCTGGACCGGCGCCAGGGAACATCCCATTCCCGACACCAAGGTGATCAAGCTATGAACGCGATACCCAAGTATCCGCACACCGACGACCCGCACATGCGTTTCGTGGCGGACGCCGTGGTGGTATCGGAACGCGTCGAGATCGATGCACCTGCTGAAGTCGTATGGTCGATCCTCGTCGACATGCCGCGTTACGGCGAATGGAATCCGTTCTGTGTCAAATGCGATTCCACCTTGCAAATGGGCGCGCCTGTGAACATGACGCTGAAGGATTACACCAACCTGCCTAACGGCGGCACGTTTCCCAATGTGGAATTCGTCTGTGCCTTCGAACCGCCGCGTTTGATTTCGTGGCAACTGCCCTGGTCGGAAGCATGGCCGTACGCCGCACGTCGCGATCAAATCATCGAACCACTCGGTGCGAAGCGTTGCAGCTACTACTCCACCGATGCGTTCTTCGGTGACAACGGCATTCACGTCATGCGCTTTGCTGGCCCCTGGGTTAAGCGCGCTTTTGACGATACCGCGCGCGCGTTGAAGCAACGCGCCGAAGCCATGCAGCGCGGTGAAATACGCTGAGCTGATATTGCTCCAGCTCCGTAGGTTGGGCTGAGTCTACGAAGACCAACAGACTCTGCATAAGACGTTTCGACGAACTCAACGACCGGAAAGCATGCGGCTACGACGCTGGCGTCGATGGCGCGTTATGAATCCAGCCAAACTCCTGCACGCGCTCGCGAATGCGCCAGCCCTGCGATGTCTTGATCAGTTGGTCGCGATACCACAGGCCGAACAAGGTGGGCGTGTCCTTCATCAGCATCATCATGACCTGCGCCGCGGTGCGTGCCGTCGCTGTGTTGCCGTCGATATCGACAAGCGATGTTGAAATCGTGTGCTGACAACCGCTCAAGTTGGTAACGGCAGTGCGCAAGAACGGCACCACTTCGCCGACGCTGCCGCGCGGCCCGCCGAATGCGGTGTAGTCGAGAGTGGCATCTGGGGTAAATACGGCTTCGACACGCGCCCATTCATGCCGATCGATGCCGTGGCAATAGCGCACCAACAAGTCGTGAATCTCCTGGCGATCGAGCAGATCTTGCAAGGTCATGATGAGTTCCTGTGAAAAAGAGATGCCATCAGCGATAGGTGCGATTCATGAGCTCGACCAACACTTCAGCGAGCTCTGCACCTTTCTCTTCCTGCACGAAATGGCCCGCACCTTTGATTTCGCAGTGCGGCTGTCCCTGCGCGCCGGGAACACGTTGACGAAACACTTGCTCCCACGCCTTGGTCGAGGGATCGCTGTCGCTAAACGCCGTGAGGAACGGCTTGCGAAAATTTTCCAGCACCTGCCACGCGGCACGATTCTCGGCAATGCCGGGCAGGTGTGCGTGCGTGGGAATCAAACAAGTGATTTGCAGCGGCGCGGCTTTGAAACTGGCATTCGGAAACGGCGCATCGTAACCATGCAACACCTCGGGCGACGGCCGCGTGACGCAGGTGTGGGCGACCAATTCGCTGATGGGTAAATCATCGGCGTTGCGGCAAGTGTTCACCCAGTTCTCGATAAGGGTGCCGGGCCAGTCGGCGACGCCGAGCGGCGGCGGTTCGGCGGTGGGCAGCAAGGTATTGGTGGCCAGCACGGCAGCGAAGCGCTCCGGCAGGGTGGCGAGCGCACGCAGGCCGATCGGCCCGCCCCAATCCTGGCAAAACATCGTGATGCGTTGCAGGTCGAGTGACGTCACGAACTCACACAGCCAGTCGACGAACTTTTGATAGCTATAAGCGCTGCGTGTCGCGAACTTGTCCGACCGACCGAAGCCGATGTAATCGGGCGCCACCACGCGATAACCGGCACGCGCCACCACCGGAATGATTTTGCGATAAAGAAACGACCACGTCGGCTCACCATGCAGTAACAGCGCAACCGGCTTGTCGCGCGGACCTTCGTCGACATAGTGCATGTTCAACGCGATATCGCCGTCATGCACGCGGCAGAAATGGCTGGCGAAGTTGAAGTCCGGCAGCGCCGCAAAACGCGCGGCTGGAGTGACCAATACGTTATCCATATGCCCACCACATTGATTTAGAAATGTACGACGAACGCGGGACAGTACCGAAGCCGCAAGCATCGTAGTGCAATCAAGCGAATCTGCATAACAGCCATGTCAATTGAATTGAATGAAGCGCTCACATATTCGCATTCCCGCATAGAATCGGCGCATCGCATTCCGCTCTATCGGAGCCTCATCATGAATGCCGCCGACGAATTGTCCGCCGCGCGTCAGCGCTTGGTCGAGCTGTACCGTGTTGCCGAACCGCAGCGTCTGCTGGAGTTGGTGGCACAAATTCCGCGTGATCAATCGCACACTGCCATTGAACACCAGGCGCGCGAACTCATCGCCGCCATGCGCGCCACACAGGATGAAGACTGGATCGCGGCTTTCCTGCGCGAATATCAACTAAGCAGCGCCGAGGGGCTGGCGCTGCTCACGCTGGCCGAAGCGTATTTGCGCGTACCGGATGCGTTGACCGCCAGTCAGTTGCTGCACGACAAGCTGGCGCAGGGCAATTGGCAGACGCATAGCGGCCGTGCCGAATCGTTGGCGATCAACAGCGCCACGTTCGGTCTGGTGCTGGCGCAGTCATTGCTCAACGATCAAGGCAATGTGCTGCGCAAGCTCATGACGCGCGCCGGCGAACCTTTCATTCGCACCGCGACTACCGCCGCCATGCGCATGATGGCCGGGCACTTCGTGCTCGGTGAAACCATCGAGGCGGGACTGACGCGCGCCCGCGAGCAGCAACTGGTGTGTTCCTTCGACATGCTCGGCGAAGCGGCGCGCACTGCGGATGATGCGCAGCGTTACTTCGCGGCGTATGCGGCGGCCATTCACGCCGTGGGTAAGACAGCACGCGGATCTGACACGACCGCAGCGCATTCCATTTCGGTGAAGTTGTCGGCATTGCATCCGCGTTACGAAGTCTTGCAAGCGGCGCGTGCCGTGCCGGCGCTGGTGGCAATGCTGCGCGAGCTGGCGCAACTCGCAGCGAATTACGACATTGGCCTCACCGTCGACGCGGAAGAAAGCGAGCGCCTGGAACTATCGCTTGACATCATCGAACAGGTCGCGCGCAGCGCGGCGTTGCGCGAATGGCAAGGCTTCGGCATGGCGGTGCAGGCGTATCAAAAGCGCGCCACCGCAGTGATCGATTGGGCCGCTGCATTGGCGCGCGCCACGCAGCGCAAGTTGATGGTACGTCTGGTCAAGGGCGCTTACTGGGATACGGAAATCAAACGTTGCCAGGAACGCGGCTTGAGCGACTATCCAGTGTTCACGCGCAAAGCGGCCACGGATGTGAGTTATCTCGCCTGCGCGCGGCGCATGTTGCGCGAACCGGCGTTACGCCCGGCGTTCGCCACGCACAATGCGTTGACGGTGGCGACGTTGCTGAGTTGGATTGCGACGACGCGCACCGGGCGCAATGACGTCGATGTCGAGTTCCAGCGCCTGCACGGCATGGGCGCAGCGCTGTATGCGCGCGTCGCGGAGCAGCATGACGTGCGCTGTCGCGTGTATGCGCCCATCGGCGGACATCGCGATCTGCTGGCGTACCTGGTGCGCCGCATGTTGGAGAACGGTGCCAACAGCAGCTTTATTCACCAGGTTGGTGATGTTGAGTTGGCCGACGAGCAGTTGTTGCGAGATCCTGTCGACGCAGTGCGCGCGACGAATTTCAGCAGCCATCCGCGCATTCCCTTGCCCAAAGATTTATACGGCACTCGACTCAATGCCGAGGGTCTGGATTTATCCGATCGCGCCACGCAGGATCGACTCAATAGCGATCTCGAGCAAGCATGGCAACGCAGCTATCGCGCCACGCCCATCAGCAGCGCGATACACATCGATGCGAATGCCGCCGGCACGCCGGTGCGCGATCCGGCGCAGTTGCGTGTGATCGGTCATGTGGTGAACGCAACGGTGGAACAAACACTGAACGCGATTCACGCTGCGCGTGATGCGACCGCACAGTGGTCGGCAACATCTATCGATGAGCGCGCGGCGTGCCTTGAACGCATGGCTGATCTCATTCAAGGCGAACGCACCACGCTGCTGGCATTGCTGATTCGCGAAGCCGGCAAGACACGCAGCGATGCCATCGGCGAAGTACGTGAAGCCATCGACTATTGTCGTTACTACGCGTCGCAGGCGCGCGCGTTGTTCGCGGGTCAGACGCTGCCCGGCCCCACCGGCGAACTCAACACGCTGCGCCATGCGCCGCGCGGCGTATTCGCTTGCATCAGTCCGTGGAATTTTCCGCTGGCGATTTTCCTCGGTCAGATCAGTGCGGCACTGGTCACCGGCAACAGCGTCGTTGCCAAGCCTGCGCCGCAAACGCCGCTCATCGCCGACGTGGTGGTGCGCTTGCTGTTGCAGGCGGGCATTCCCACCGATGTCGTGCACTTGCTGCCAGGCGGCGCGGAGATCGGCGATGCCATCGTCGCGCATCGCGACATCGCCGGCGTGGCCTTCACCGGTTCGACACGCACGGCACGGTGCATTGCACAGCGTTTGCTCGACGACGACACGCGGTCGTTAGTGCCGCTGATCGCAGAAACCGGCGGCGTCAACGCCATGATCGTGGATTCCACGGCGCTGCCGGAACAAGTCACGGCCGATGTACTGCTGTCGGCCTTCAACAGCGCCGGCCAGCGTTGTTCGGCGTTGCGTTTGTTATGCGTGCAGGATGAAGTGTACGAAGCCATCGTCACCATGTTGCAAGGCGCGATGGCCGAGCTGCGCGTCGGCGATCCGGCCGATGAAAGCACCGATGTCGGACCGTTGATCGACGCAGGCGCATGCCGCGCCATTCGCGGTTATGTCGATGCTCACCATTTGCAGGTGCTGTATCACACGCCATGCGATGCCGTCGCCGGCTGGTTCGTGTCACCCACCTTGATTGCACTCGATCACCCCGACGACTTGCGCCAGGAAGTGTTCGGCCCGGTGTTGCATGTGACGCGCTGGCGCGCCGGTGAATTGTCGCAACTGCTCGCGCGCATCAACGCGAGCGGTTATGGCTTGACCTTGGGTGTGCACACGCGCTTGGAGTCCACGGTGCAGTTCGTGCGCGAGCATGCGCACGTCGGCAACGTGTACGTGAATCGCTCGATGATCGGCGCGGTAGTCGGCGTGCAACCCTTCGGCGGTGAAGGCTTGTCGGGCACGGGTCCCAAAGCGGGCGGGCCGAATTACTTGTCGCGCTTCTGCACCGAACGCACGGTGTCGATCGACACGACCTCGGCCGGCGGCAATGCCAGCTTGATGAGTCTGGAAACGTGAAACACAAATGATGCCGCATTCATTACAAAGCGATAGTGTTGGTCACGGAAGCTCGCCATCAAGGGCACGGCGCTGAACCGCGATTTGTTCTTGCGGATGTGTTGTACGAAGACTTCAAGAACTTGCAGCAAGCCAAAGGGGTTGATGTTTACTGCCGCGATTGGATTATTTTTTCTCTCAAAATATAAAGTCGGAGGTTTGAATGAATCGCTATGTTGGACGACGGGTACTGGTCACCGGTGGCGGCTCGGGCATTGGCCAGGCCACGGTATTGCGGCTGCTCAGCGAAGGCGGCCACGTCGCAGCAGCGGATGTGAGCGCCACGGGTCTCGCCGACACCGTAGCCAAAGCGGGCGAACATGCGTCGCGACTCACCACCGTCGTGCTCGATATCGCCGACGAAGCATCGGTAAAACGCGGCGTCGCGGAAGCGCTCACCAAGCTGGGCGGATTAGACGCGCTGGTCAATGCAGCGGGTATTCTGCGTTCGTCGCATACCCACGAAACGTCGCTGGAATCCTTCGAACGTGTATTGCGGGTGAATTTGACCGGCACGTTCCTCATGGTGCGCGAGACTATCCCCGCACTGCTTAAAGGCAATCAACCCGCCGTGGTCAATTTCAGTTCGACGGCCGCGATGTTTGCGCATCCATACATGGCGGCCTACGCCGCGAGCAAGGGCGGCATCCAGGCCATGACGCACACGCTGGCCGCGGAATACTCCAAGCAGGGGATACGCTTCAATTCCGTACAGCCCGGTTCGATCTCCTCCGGCATGACCGATGGCATCGGTGAAAGCAAACAGAGCATCGGCCCCGGCCTGCCCGCCGATGCGGACTTCACGCTGTTTATGAAAGCCACGCCGATACTGGGACAAGGCTTCGCTAAACCGGAAGTGATAGCGAATGTCGTCGCCATGTTGGCCAGCAATGACGCCGCGTTTATAACTGGTACGGAAATTCGAGTGGACGGTGGCTCGCACTCCTGATCGAAGCGCGTCTACGGGATATGCACGCGGCATCCTTATCTCGGACACCTGATGCTAGGCGCGCGAAATCTTCTCTTGAAGTAAATAAAAAACGGGACGGCATTGAAGCCGTCCCGTTGCAAGCGCCAGCGTTTACTTATTTACCGCCAAAGTTGTAACGCACGCGTGCGCCCCACATGCGCGGCTCACCATAGATGGTCGCCCAATCAAGCAGCACACCTGCGGGATAAACATCGGTGTTGCTGATGCGATAGAGCTTGTCGGTCAGGTTCGTAGCATACAGCCCCACGTCGACTCCGCTGCCCGCCACGTTGTTCCAATCGATCGAAGCATTGACCAAGCCGAAGGCTTCCAAGGTCGCGCCCGGCTGCTCGGCTGGAATGTACTTCGCCTCGGTGTACTGCGCACTGCTATGCGCGTAGTTGACGAAGAACACCACATTGCCGAGCGTGCCCGGCAGCGATTGAGTGTACGTGGCGTGAACGGTGTACATGTGCGGGGACACATACTGGAACGGCAGGCAGTCGGAGTTGGCAATGCCGAAGGCTGGAATGGTTCGACCAGTACAGTCGACGACAGGTGCCAATGTGTTCCAGTTGAAGTCTTTATAGCGGCCATCCGTGTAGCTCCAGTTACCGCCGATTTCCAGTTGTGGAATCGGTTTGATGGCTGCCTCCAGTTCATATCCTTGAATGATGGCCTGCGATTGCAGCGTGATTGCGCCAACTCCACCGGTGGCTAGGTTGGCATCGCCGCTGGCCCGCTGTGCATCCTTGTAATCGGTGTGGTAGTAATCGGCATTCACACGTAGCGGAACGCTGCCAATATGCCAGTCCGACTTGATACCAATCTCTTTTGAGGTGACAAACTCGGGAGTGAACGTGCGTGTCTCAGGCCGCACAGAGAACGGATTGAAACCTCCTGCCTTGTAGCCATGGCTTTCCTTTACATAGACCAGCAGATCGTCGGTGATCTTGTAATCAAGGCCGATAATCCACGTCGGTGCCTGACTGCGGAGCTGGGCGGAGAAATAGCAGTCAGCCGGATCGGTGGTGGTGAGGTTGGTGCTGGAACACTTCACCGTGCCGGCCGGTGCCGGCGGTGCTTGCGGAGTATACTGTTGATCGAAGCCGTCGATTTGATCCCACGTATACCGATAGCCGGTGGTGAGTTTAAGATTGCGTAGCGCATCCGTAAATAAACCGAAATCCAGGGTGCCTTGAGCGTACAGCGCTTTGGAGCGGTTATGTACGCCGCTAAAGTTTAGATTCGCCGGGCAGAACCCGGTGAAGTTGGCAGGGCAATAGTTGGCAGAAGAACCCATGTTGATGCCATCGGGCTTTTGATCGTAGTAGAAACCACCGACGGTGAAGACCAGATCGCTGTTGAACAGGTTGCCTTGTAGCTGCAGTTCTTCCGTGAAATCTTTGATGTCATCGCGTGGGAAATTGGCTGGTGTACCGTTGACATAGCCGGGCGCCAAATACCCTGCCGGTATGCCCGTATCATTCTGCTGCAGCAGCGTGCCGTCACCGTCGTAGAGATAATTGCTGACGAACTTCTGGTAGCTAACGATATTGCGCAACGCCAGCTCATCGGTAACTTGAAAGCGGGTGGTATTCATCACACCCCAGGTGCGAGTGGTTTGATATTCGTCGATGCTGAGGGCAGTGGCACGAGGACCGAGCGCATCTGCATTCTTAATCGCGTTGCGATAGGTGTCGCAGGGAGCGGTAATAAAATTTGGCCCGGGTATATCCGCAGGATTGTCGGAGCAAAAAGTAATTCCCTTCAACCCTTCGATGTTAAATCCCTTCGCAATCAACCCCGTGCCATTGGTGTGCGAATAAGCCCAGTAACCCATCAAGTAGTTTTCGATCGGATCAGACCTGAACAAGATACCGAGGCGACCGGTGTAGTTATGAACATTGTCGCGGTCCTTATTGAACGTGACGTCGTGCGTATAACCATCGCGGTCTTGATAACTCGCAGCGAGACGCACCATCAAAGTGTCTGAAATCACCGGCACGTTGAGCACGCCTTCAACTTGTTTGTTGCTGTAGTTACCGCCAGTGATCTGACCGTAGCCACCGAACTCATTCGTCGGCTTGTGCGGCACCAGCAGCACAGCACCGCCAGTGGTGTTACGGCCGAACAAGGTGCCTTGCGGACCTGCGAGCACCTGCAGGTTTTCCAGGTCGAGATAGTTGCCCGGACCACCTTGCTGGCTGAGGGTGATGGGCGCGGGCAGCGGTACTTCATTGAAGTACACCACGACGCCGGGCGACGATTGGAAGGTTGCGCCTTGGCCACGCATGGTAAACGTTTGCGAATCGCGCGAGCCTTGACCGACGGAACCAACGGTTAATGACGGCACCAAGCCGTTGAGATCCTGCGAGGTGGTGATGTTCTGTTGCTGCAAGCGTTCGGGCGTGAACGCGGTGATTGCAATCGGCACGTCCTGATTGCGTTCTTCGCGACGTGTTGCTGTCACGATGATTTCTTCGAGTGCAGTGTCGTCGGCAGCGTGGGCCGGCGTTTGCACCACTACACCTGCTGTCAGCGCGCTGGCTAATGCGCCCGCGTGCAGTAGTCCGCGATAAGTCTTGTCGCGAGAAACAATAAACTTCGACATCGTTCTATCCCCTGCACTGGTTGGTACAAACAAATCGTGAAACTAATGATTGCTTCTGCTCGGTTGCGTAACTCACAAAAGCCTAACAGTTAGTAACTCTTTGACCTTGATAAATATGCATTGCCTATATCGAAATTGATTCTCAAATCAAACTGCGTTTTATTCACGGTAAAAAGCTCTGAGCTATTGCCTTGTCAGGTTTACTCGAAACCGGATGACCAAACACATGCGACGGATGAAACCTGCAATGGAGCAATGCACTTGCCCCGAGTTGCGACCTATCGCGAGAATGAAGAAGGGGCCGCAAGGGTCCCCTTCTTCTCGTACAGTGTCTTCTTAAGCCTAGATGGTTACCGTCCCCAGTGATAACGAACCCTTAAACCGTACATACGCGGCTCGCCGTATAGCGTGCTGACGACGCCGAGCGATTGATACGTGTCACCGTTAGTCGTCCGATACAGCTTGTTGGTGGCATTGGTTACGAACAGATTGACATCGATAGGCGAGCTGTAGATGTTCTTCCAGTCGACCGAGCCGCTTAACAAGCCGAACGCATCCAACAACTCAAATGGCTGTTGCGAGCCGAACAACGCTTCGGTGTGTTGTTTGGATGTGTAAGCGTAATTAACGAAGGCGCTAACTGTACCCACTGTCTCTGGCAGCGGTAACGTGTACTTCACGTGTGCGCTGCCGATGTGCTTCGCGGTGTACTGCAACGGTCGGCACTTCGCGTCGTAATCGCCATTCGCCACAATGGGCGTGCCATTGCAGTCCGTCCATACCCCGGTGCCGCTGGCGACCGTGACATTCGAGTGAAAGGGGAACTTGGTGTAGTACGCGTCCGTGTAGCCATAGTTCAGCCCAAATTCCAGATCGCGGGTGAATTTGGTCAGGACCTCCACCTCAACGCCTTGAATAATCGCTGCAGCATCACTCAGTTGTACGGCGCCTTGAACGTTCGTTACGGGATTGAAGTCGCCGGCGGCGCGCTGGATGCTCGAGTAGTCACTGCGGTAGCCCGTCAAATTAAATCGGATCGGCATATCAGCTACGCGCCAGTCCGACTTCATGCCCACTTCATAGGTCGTGTTGTATTCAGGCCCAAAGGTCTTGGTGTTGGGGAACACGGAATACGTGTTAATACCACCGGCCTTGTAACTGCGACTGGCTTTGCCATACACCAGCACACCATCGGTCAACCGGTAATCCAGGCTGGCCACCCAGGACGGTGCGGAACTCCTCAGATTGGCGTCGAAACCACCGTTGTAGGAGCTAAAACCACTAGCCGTATCCCATGTTTTGCGATAGCCGAGTGTGAGCGACAATTTGTCTAGAGCTGTACTGAATGCTCCAAAGTTTAATGTGCCTTGGGCATATCCTGCTCGTGAAATGGTTGTCTCATGGAAATTGCTTGGATTGGTGAAAGCTGGGTTGCATAAGCCCCCCAAGCTGACAGCGTAAAAGCAGTAGTCAATCGCGCTGGCCCGCTGTTCGTTTTCGGTCGCCTGTTTGAAGTAAAACCAACCCGCAGTGTATTTGAGCGCGTCACTAAATGCGCTGCCCTGAACTTGCAGTTCCTCAGTGAAGACATGGAATTTGTCGCGTGGATATCGGGCTGAGAAATTATCGATATTGTCATTCACGCCCGTGTCGTACTGATAAAGCGTTGTGCCATCTGCGTCGAGCGCATAGCCACTCTTGTTGTGGCTGTAGCTGACAATGTTGCGCAGTGCAACGTAGTCAGTGAGGTCAAACTTGGTGGTGTTCGTCAGCGCCCACAGCTTTTGATAGCCAAACTCGTTGAGGCTCAATGCATTGCCACGCGGCCCGTATTGCGCGGCGCTGGCAAATTTTGAGTTGAAGTATGCCGCCGCTGCGGCACAGCTTAGTGGACCACTTCCCGCAAAATCGCAGCCTCCATTTGCAGATGTGAAAAAGCCATTTGCGCCTACAATTGCGGGTATATCGATCCCCAGGGGAATAGATCCCGGACCCTTGTTATTCGAATTGGTCCAGTAACCCATCAAGTAGTTGTCGATACGATCAGTCGGCTTCCAGTCGATGCCCAAACGCATGGTTTGATAGTGCGTATCGTCGCGGTCGACGTTCCAGTTGTAATCATGCGTGTAGCCGTCGCGGTCTTTGGTCTGGAAGGCGAGGCGCATGTTGAGCGTCGCGTCCATGAGCGGCACATTGATGACACCCTCGGACTCGCGGTCGTTGTAGTTACCCGCACCCACCTGCAGATAGCCCTCGAATTGCTCGGTAGGCTTTTGCGGGGTCAGTAGAATTGCGCCGCCCGTGGTATTGCGGCCGAACAACGTACCTTGCGGACCAGCAAGGACTTCCATTTTGGCGAGATCGAGATAGGTACCCGGGCCGCCCTGGTTACTCAAGGTAATGGGCGCTGGCAGTGGCACTTCGTTCAAGTACACAACAACGCCGGGTGACCCTTGGAACGTGGAACCTTGACCGCGCAGCGTGAATGTCGGTGTATCGCGTATGCCTTGACCATTTTGGCCAACAACCAGAGATGGCACAGAGGCAATCAGGTCGTTCGCCTCGCGGATGTTTTGTTCCTGCAATCGTTCGCCGGAGAATGCGGTGATGGCGATAGGCACGTCCTGGCTGGCTTCTTCACGACGGGTCGCCGTGACGATGACTTCTTCCAGTGTGGTGGCGGTGTCGGCGGCATGTGCCGGTGTTTGAATGAGCGCAGTGGCTGTGAAAGCGCTGGCTAACGCGCCCGTCTGCAACAGTCCACGATAAATCCTGTCGCGAAAAACAATAGATATCGACATTGTGCTAACCCCCTGACCGCAACCGCCATGACAACTGGTTACGGCTCTAATAATTGCTGTTCGACCGTTACTTAGTATGTGATGCACGCCTTGCTCGCAGTTCGTAACTGTTTGCACACGCGGGTACGCATTGTACATACCGAGAAGGGTTTGTGAATCGATTTGCGTTTTTTTGGAGGCTAAAATGTCTGCGTCATCTTAATTACATCGTTATCGATCGGCTTGCCTCGACAGCACCCAAAAGGGTGTTTTTCTGCGGCATGTTGTGTGGTGATATATGCAGTTACGCTCGGTGAAAGTGGCGACGCGCCGTGCAACTCACGCAACAGCCGAAGCGGTTGGTGAGTTGTTGTCGGCGCGACGATCGTTAAAGACGCACGCTTCATCGCGGAAGGTTGAATTCACGTGCCTCAGGCCGGTGCCTTCCATTCCAGCGGCAGCGAGCGCAGGCCCATCACCGGTCCGGCAAAGATTTGAATGTGGTCACTCGTGCGCATGCGGAACTCGGGAATGCGCGCCAGCCATTCTTGTAATGCGCTGCCGACTTCGAGCTTGGCAAGATGCGAACCCAGGCAACGGTGCACACCGAGTCCAAAGGTGAGATGCGGGTTGATCTTGCGATCGAGATTGATTGCCTCCGGATTGTCGAACAGCGCCGAATAGCGATTGGCGACGTTGTTCGGCATCACGATCATGTCGTCGGCTTTCAGCGTGATGCCCTGATACACCATGTCATGCTTGACGCGTCGATAAAGGTTTGACACCGAATTGACGCGGAACAGTTCTTCCAGCGCACGATTCAATTTGTCGGGCTGATCGAGACTCGCCGTGATGTGATGGCGCGCATCAGGTGAGGTGGCGAGATAGCGCCAGATGTAAGTCATGGTGCTGGTCACGGTATCGAGCCCCGCCACGAACAGCAGGAACGCGCAGTTGATGATCTCCTCGTCTGTAATGTCGTTGCTGGGCGTGTCGCGCGCACGAATCAACACGCTGGCAATATCATCACCTAGCGCACGTTGTTTCTTGTCGAAGAACTCGCGCAGCACCGCATAGATGTCTTGCACGTTCTGCACCTTGGCCGCCGGCTCGTCGACGCGCATGAAGATGTCCGACAGCTCGACGAATTCCGGCACACGCGATTCGTCCATGCCCATCAGGTGAATGAACATGCCGCTCGGCATCTTCTGGGAAAACTGCGCGACGAAATCACAATGGCCGTCAGCGATGAATTCGTCGATCAAGCCCTTTGCACGGCGGCGAATCTCGTCCTTCATTTTGCCGACGGCAGCAGGAGTAAATAACGGCGCGAGCAGGTTGCGGAATTTGGCATGATCCGGTGGATCGATGCTGTTCGGTTGCAACAGCGGCATGCCTTCGATGGGCGGAATCGATTTGTGGCGTGTCGAAAAATTTTCGTGGTTGCGATACGCCTCGCGAATATCGTCGTATTTCAGAAAGATCCAGTGTCCGCCGTTGTACGGCGACCAGAGAATGTTTTGCCCGTACGACTTGACCAGTCCGCGCCATTTGTCGATCGGATCGCGCAGGCCAGCCGGTACTTCGAAGAAATCGAAATCAACGACGCGTTCCGGCGGCACATGCGCGGGAATGGTTCTGGGCTTTTGCGAAATCATTTCGCCTCCGCTTGATCGTCTTCGTCCACGCTCAGCGCACCTTCGGGGCAGTTGTTCACGGCGAGCATGGCGTCTTCTTCCAGCGCCGCGGGCACGACTTGCTGCTTGATGACGACTTTACCGAGCACGTCGTCGTTGGCGAAAACTTGCGGGCAGATATCTGCGCAACGTGCATGCCCCTGACAGAGCGCAACATTGGCGATGACTTTCATGGCTAACCTCGTGAGCACGCGAACGCATGCGATGAGTCACTATGGTTGAGCCGTCAGAAACGCAACAACCCCCGTTCGGGGGCTGCGCTATCGATCAAAGCGACACGAGTGTGTCGTGCAGCACATTGACCAGCGCCGCCTGGCGCGTGACACCGGTCTTCGCGAAGATGGCTTTGAGGCGCGATTTGCAGGTGTTCTTGGTAATGCCGAGCTGCTTGCCGGCTTCATCCATGCTGAGTCCGGTGGCAAGCAACCGTGCGAAGCGTGCTTCGGCGTCAGTGAGATCGAACAGCATGCGCAGCACAGCGGCGGACGGCTCGCAGTGGTGGCGCGAGTCGCGCAAGAACACTGCCACGGCTGGTCGGCGATGCGCTTCAACACGTTGCAGGCGTGGAATGCTTTTTACGAGTACACGCAGTTCGCTGGACGATGTGAAGTTCTTCACCGACAGCGCTTTGATCAACGGTGTGCCGGAAGCGGTGTCGAGCGCTTGCGCAATCGCCTGCTGCAACTCTGCAGCCGTGTCGCGGCGGCGTGCGTTGATCGCGCCGTCCACCACCAGGCAATCCTGCTGCTTGAGAATATCGCGGGCCGCATTGCTGACATTGAGTACCGCGCCCTGCTCATCAAGAATGATCGTGCCGACGCGCAGATGATCGAAGCTGCCGGCATACAGCAGGCGCTCGGCTTCGGTCACGTACAAGCGCGAGTGCAGTTCCACCGCACGCTGAAAATGCGGTATCAATAATTGGCAGATGCGGCGTTCCTCGACGGTATACGGACCGCTGCTTAGCGGCCGGCAGGCGCGAAAGCGACATTCCGAATGCTGGTCGGAACGAAAGTCGGCGCCCAGCTCGTAATGAATGTCGTCGGTCGCGAGATACTGCTTGAAAAAAGGATGGCTGTACCATTGTTCCGCGCCGAGTAGCTCCTCCGGCGTCATGATTCGGTTGAGCGGCAGATTGGTAAATGGATCGGCCGAATAGCGTTCGTAAAAAATGTAATCGTTAGTCGAAACCTTCACGTCCTGCTCATGAGCCTGAATGATCAACGACGGTTGCTGCCTGGATGCCGGGCGCAACACCAGCACCGCCCAGCCGAAGTTCAAGGTGCGCGTCAACCAGCGCAAGCTGCTGGCCCACGGCAAGGGTTCCAGCGGACCTTCATAAATGAGGCCGATGATTTCGGACAGCGAATCGTCACTGTGCCGCATGCTTTCCCCCGACCGCCGCCGCGGTCAATTTTTGATCAGTGAAGAATAGAGACAACACTGCCGCTGCTCAAGGTGACGCGTCGCAATGTGCCGAGGTGGGGAGAACGGCTGGATGCGCGATGCCTTTATACTTCCGCTCCGCCGACCGCTCCGGAGTCGTCATGTCCTATTCCGCCTTCGCATGAGGTCGCCCATGTACACGCCGCAGCTCAACAGCCCCAACACCGGTGTGATCATCACGGGTGGTGCATCGGGTCTTGGTCTGGCTTCTGCGCATACGCTGGCGGCGGTCGGCCGCCCCGTGGCGTTGTGGGATATCAACGAAACTGGCGCAACGTCCGCTGCCGAAGAATTGCAGCGCACCTATGGTGTAGCGACTGTGGGCATGCGCGTGGACCTGCGCGATGCCGGCGCGATTCCTCCTGCAGTCAATGCGAGCCGCGCAGCGCTCGGCAGCATCGGCGGCCTTCTGCACTCCGCTGGCACCGCAGAGGTAACCGGCATTGAGGGTGTGACGCCCGCGAACTGGGAATCCGGCATCAACCTGCATGTGCGCGCCTTAGTGCTGCTGGTGCAAGCGACGCTGCCGGATCTCAAAGCCAATCCCGGTTCGGCCGTCACGGTGTTCTCTTCCATCAACGCCACACTGGGCAACGGCCTCATTCCGATTTACAGCGCGGCCAAAGCGGGCATTCTTGGTTTGGTGCGTTCCATGGCCGACGAGTTGGCGCGCAACAACATTCGCATCAATGCAATTTCGCCGGGCGAAATCAATACGCCAATCATGGCGGCGACATTGCAAGCCGTGGGCAGCGAAATATTCGAGCGACGCATCCTGCTTGGGCGTTTAGGCCGGCCCGAGGAAGTGGGTCGTCTGGTGCGCTTCTTGTTATCTGACGAAGCGAGCTACATCACCGCGGCCGAAATCGTCATCGACGGCGGCAACATCAGCTCGCAACGGGCGTGATCGACCAACCGGCGAAGTGATACTTGGTTTCATCACGTCGGGTCTCGCCGCTCTGATCGAGCGCGTCAAAGCCAACGGCGGTGGCGTCGTGCAAGCCGCGAAAGACATGCCGGAACACGGCGTGAGCGTTTTCTCGATTCCTGAGCGCGTCTTTAATTGGCACTGTTTCGACGAACCGGCTTTAGCTCCCGAAAACCACGAAAAGAAGCGCCATACCCTTTCATATCGGTCAGCAGAAGCCGCGCTTGCGTTCCCCATCCGCCAATAAAAATATCGGGCTTGCCATCTCCATCCAAATCGCCCTGTCCCATGCTCCAGCTACGCCCGACAGTGATGCCGGGCACCATCTCGGCGGTGACATCTTTGAAGTGACCCTTGCCATCGTTTTGCCAGGCTTGCAGTTGCAGGGGTACGAACCCTGGCACTTGAATGGCACCAACCAGCAGATCGGGCGCGCCGTCATGGTTGAAATCGACCACCGTGCCGGCCCAGGAGGAAAAACGATGCGAAGGCAGCCGCTCGGCAGTTTCGTCGCGAAAGTGCCCTTTGCCATCGTTGATCAGCAGTCGTGTCTGCGGATCTTTATCCCAGCCGAAATTGTTGCTGGTGATATTGAAAAACACGATGTCATTGCGGCCATCGCCGTTGGCATCGAACACATGTACCTCACGACTTTCAAGCGGCACACGCAGATCCAACTGGTCAGAGGCATCGGTGAAGCGTCCTTTGCCGTCATTGAGCAACAGGCGGTTTGTGCGGGACGGACTCGCTAACACCATATCGAGATCGCCGTCGCCATCCATATCCGCGAGTGCGACGCCCTCGGTCTGGTCATCGGTTTTGGGCAGGTGCGTCGATGTTGCGTCGATGAAATAACCGGGCCGCTTTGGATCATTGAGGAACAACAGATTGTGCGCCGGAACGATCTTCACGTTGGGCCCGTAGCCCTGCTCGCCGGTACAGCCCACCACAATATCTGGCCGGCCATCGCCATTGACGTCTCCGACCGCCAGAGCGTTGCCCTGACAGGACGCAGGTAGTCGTGCACTAGCGTCGGTGAAGCCGCCTTTGCCATCGCCGAGGAACAACTGATCCACCTCATCCGATTCCGCCACGAACACGACATCCATATTGCCGTCGCCGTTGAAGTCGGCGGCGCGGACATGCTCGCTATCGTGAATTACCGTGCCGAATGCGCCGGGCTTCGCCGTCAGGTGGCCTTTGCCATCATTCAAATAAAGTCGGTTGACGCCATACTCCACCGCCACGACAACATCGAGATCGCCATCGTGATCGACATCAATGAATACCGAGTCCATCGCGTGAAGGCTGGGCTCGATCGGAACATGCGTGGAGGTGGCATCGAAAAAAACCGACGATGGCTTTTCCGGAATCAGCGTGAAGGCATCAGCGGCGGGACTGCGCGCGACCTCCTCAAAGGTGCCGATATACAGGCCGGGCGGAGTTGGCGATTGACCCGTCTTCGACGCCTTGATGGCAAAAGCGATTTGTTTGCCATCCGGTGACACGACCGACTGATGCGCCTGAGCGCCCGAAGGGCTCACATTCGTCAGCTGTCGCCGTGATGCCCCATCCATAGTGACAACAAAAATATCAAATCCTTTGTCCGCATTGGTTGCAGCCAGCTCTTTGGCGTTCGCCACACCGCTCATCTTAAGCATCATTTCCACAGTGCCTCGCCCCAAGCCGCTGATGCCACGATAGGGGCCAGCCGGATCGGAAGCCGCAGTGGATTCCTCAAGTCCGAACCTCTCATCGGGGAACACATGGGTTTCATTGTGCGCGGGCGCTGCATAGACCTTGCTCACCGCCTTGGTTTGAACGTCGACCTTGTACATCTCGCCGTTCAGCGTTCGCATCTCGACCGTCCAGAACATCACCGATCGGCCATCGTCGATAAACTCATACGCCTCGGGAAAACTGGCTTCCCCCGATTGTGCTGAAGGGTAGCTATAGATTTCGTGCACATCGACAAGCTGAGCCGTGCGACCGTCATGCGTCAATTTGCCCATGACGAGATCGAGGCCGCTTTCTTTGGGTTTTGCCCAGGCGATGTTGACCGATTTATCAGGATTCGCCGTCGAAGCAATCGCAATGTCGCCCATGGCGCCGACGCCGAGTGACACTGGCTTTGATAAGGACTTCGACATCCAGAACAGGCCGGTCTTCATGGCTCCAGCACCACCGCCGCTGCCTTCGGTCATGCCCGGCGATGCCTCGATGAGAAAGCTATCGTCCGGAAGATAAAATATGCGCGAGACAAACTGGTTCTTACCGAACTTACAGGTAAGACAGCGAACCTTCCTCGTACTGACATCAATTTCATAGGCCGGACCATCGACCAGATCGTCCTTGGTGAATACGATGCGTCGCCCGTCAGATGACCAATCCGGCCGCTCGCCCCAATCGAGAATGCGCTCCTGTCGAAATGGCGCGGTCAGATAATCGATCGACGTATCGCCTGCAACGGGCATTGCTACAGATAACAGGGCTGCCATGAGACTGGCGGGTAACGCAAACGCCGCAATGCCGCCTGATTTCATATAGGTCGTCTCCACTTAACATCGTTTTTCTTACGGGAAAAGTATTTGTATAGATGACTGCTGCGAGTAAACCGCGGAAGCGCTTCCCGTCGAGTATCTACATCTTCGGCGCGCATCAACATGGCGAATTCGCTCAGCGATGCGCGATATTTTGTGGCCGCCAAGCTGCAAGCGAGATGAGCATTACCCGCGATGGGCTCGCTGCGGTTAGCCGGCCGTCTGTCCGCCATCCACCGGAAACGCCACGCCGGTGATGCGCTTGGCTTCGTCCGATGCGAGAAAGGCCACTGCGTCGGCGATGTCTTCCGGTTCGCATAGTTCGCCGTTGTTGAGCCATGGCGCGGCGCGCATAACCAGTGGCCAATCGATTCCCTCGGCGGGTGGCAAGCCCAGCATCGGAGTCTTCACACCCGTCGGGCACACGGCGTTAACGCGAACGCCTGCATTCGCGAATTCCAGCGCCAGCGAGCGCGTCAGTCCCACCAGTCCATGCTTGGAAGCAACATACGCTGCATTAAAGGGAATGCCGACCAATCCCGCTGCGGACGCCATGTTGACGATGCAGCCGCGCTGCTTGACCAGATGGGGCATGGCGGCGCGCGATAGGTAAAACGCGCCGCTCAAGTTCACGTTGATGACGCTGGCCCAATCGTCGTTACTCAACGCCTGCAACGTAGAGAAGCGCAGGATGCCGGCGATGTTGCACAGAATGTCGAGCTGCCCTGTGTGCTTCACAGTGCGCTCGACAATGGCGTTGCAAGCAGCGGGATCGGCGACATCGAATGCCATGTACATGGCGTTCTCGCCGAGTTGTTGCGCAGCTTCCGCCACACCTGATTCATTGCGATCGCCGAGCATCACGCGCGCGCCTTCGCGCGCCAGCTTGGTTGCCACGGCGCGGCCGATGCCGGACGCGGCGCCCGTCACGATTGCGGTTTTGCCTGCGAAACGCATGTCATCACCTCATCAGTCAATGTTGATCAACGTTTGGTGAGGATCATGTCCGCGGCTTTCTCCGCCACCATCATCACCGGAATGTTGGTGTTGCCGCTCGTCACGCGCGGCATCACCGATGCATCGACCACGCGCAGATTGTACAGACCATGTACGCGCAGTTGCGGATCGACCACCGCCAGCGCATCGTGGCCCATGCGGCAGGTGCCGACAGTGTGAATGTCCGGCGTCGCTGTGGCGCGCATGGCCGCATCGATTTCGGCATCGCTTTGCACCGCATCGCCCGGTGCGAGTTCGCGGCCGGCATAGGGTGCGAACGCCGGTTGCGAAAAAATCTTGCGCACGGTGCGCACTGCGGCGCGCGCCAAGCGTACGTCGTTTTCAGTGGCCAGAATGTTGGGATCGATCAACGGCGGCGCAAACGGATCGGCGGAGGCAAGCTTCAACTCACCGAAACTTTCGGGCTGCAGCAGATCCACATGTGCAAAGAAGCCATGCTGCTTGATGATCTTCTTGCCCATGGCTTCGTACAACGCCATCGCAAAATGGATCTTGATATCGGGCGCAGTCGATTCCGGCAGCGCGCGCAAATACGCCACGGTTTCCATCGATGATTCCGCCAGCGGTCCGCGATTGAACAGCGCGAATTGCGTGACAGCCTTCGCGGCCGCCAGCGGATTGAAAAAGTTGTACAGCGAGATCGGCAGCTTGCATTCCTGCTTCACCGCCACGGCGACGTGATCGCGATAGTTCTGCCCCACGCCTTTCAAGTCGTGCACCACCGGCACGCCGACCTCGCGCAGGTGCTGCGCATCGCCGACGCCGGACAACATCAACAACTGCGGCGAGGCAATCGCGCCCGCGGCAACGATGACTTCACGCGTTGCCCGCACTTGCTGCTTGCGTCCGCCTTGTATCCATTCGACACCGCTGGCGCGCGTACCCTCGAACAACACGCGCGTGACATGCGCATCGGTGAGTACGCGCAGATTGGGACGCTTGAGGACCGGCTTCAAATACGCGCGCGCCGCGCTGTAGCGACGGCCATCGGCAGCAGTGGAATCGTTGGGACCCACGCCTTCGCGCTGTGCGCCTTGCGGATCGTCGACATAGGCATAACCAGCTTGTTGTGCTGCGGCGACGAATGCCTTGGCCAGCGGATGACGAATCCCTGGGCGCGTGATGCGCAACGGGCCATCGGTGCCGTGGTACTCGCTGCAGCCGATCTCCCAGCTTTCCAGGCGTTTGAAATACGGCAGCACTTCATCGTACGACCAGCCTTCGTTGCCGAGCTCGCGCCACGTGTCATAGTCGCGGCGATCACCGCGATCGTAGGCCATGCCATTGATGGAACTTGAGCCGCCCAGCACCTTACCGCGTGGCGAATACATCACGCGATTGTCAGCATGCTTCTGCGGCACCGTCGCATAAACCCAGCTGAACCAGCCCTGATACATGATCGGCAACAGCCCGCCCGGTGCGTGAATGAAGATGCTGCGATCACGGCCGCCGGCTTCAATCAACAACACACGATTGCCAGGATCGGCGGACAAACGATTGGCGAGCACGCAACCCGCCGAGCCCGCGCCGACAATGATGAAATCGTATTGGTCCGCGGGAGCTGTCTGAGTATTCATAGTTACGCCGGCTGCTACTTATTCGTTCAACTTTTAGGGGTCGATCCAGGCGGGGTCAACACTCGTTAGGGTGTTGCCCATGACGTGTCAACGGTGCCCTACGTACGAGCCGTCATACCCTGATCCCCGCTGACCGGAATAACACGCCTCGCAAAACCCCGGTAATATCCGCTGCGCTCGGCAGGATGATTATTTCCACAATAAAAAATATCCGAGTAACCATTTCTGCGGCCCAATTCTCGCGAGGCAGATCATATGCACGACACGACTCTGACCGATAAATCCGTAGCCATACACACGCCGATGACGCCGGCAAAAGGATTGCTCTCGCTCATTAGCATCATTGTGGTGGTAGCGGTATTCGTCGGCCTCAATTCGTGGATCGGTATCGCGGATTTCTGGGCCGGATTTTTATTCGTACTGTACTGGAGCGGCGTGGAGCACATGAAAATGGAAAGACTGCCGCACTGTATTGTGGGCGCCGCACTGGGTCTGCTCGTCTCCTACGGATTACAAACATTGCCGCATGCATTCGGCACATTGGGCATCATCATTCCACTCGCCGTCATTATTCTGATGGTCTATTGCCAAGTGATGAGTTGGTTACCGATTCTGGTCAACACCGCGACGATGCTGTTTCTCACCGTTGCGACCATACCCGCGCTGCAGATGCACGGCAACTTCATCAGCGTATTAAGCGGTTTCGGCATTGGCGTCGTATTTTTCGTAACGCTGGCCATCGGCGGCAATGCGTTGAAAGAAAAATTCACCAAGCATGATTCTAAGAAGGTCACTTAATTCTTTAGTGAACTCGATGCTATCGGTGGAGTTGCGGCTGCAAGCACTGAGCGACTAGCTGCAATTAAGTGTTATGAGCTGCATGCTTCCCGGCGCGGCGGCCGGAAAAAATGCAGTCGGCCACGGAGAGTCCGCTGACATAAATATTGGAGCAGATGCCGATGGCGGTGCGGCCCGCGGCATACAGGCCGGCGATGATGGAACCGTCGTTGCGCAGCACGTGGCCGCTGTTTTCGTCGACTTTGAGGCCGCCGAGTGTCATCACCGGCAATGGCTGATATTTCGACGTGATGGACATGTCGATCGCATAGAACGGTCCGCGTTCGAAGGCATGGAGTTCATTGCCTGATTTGCCGAAGGGATCCTGTGCTTCGCCACGTGCTGCGCGGTTGTATGTGTTGATCGTTTCCGCAAAGACTTGGCGATCGAAGCCCATCTTCTGCGCCAGCGCGTCCAGGGTGCGTGCCTTGGTTCTGCCGAACAACATGGCGAGCATGGCAGGATAGCGTTGAAACGGCAGGATCTCCGCATGACGAATCTGTTGCCGTGCTTGGCGAATCAGCTCCGCGTCGCAGATCAGCCAGCTCTTGCCGCCATGTTGTTCGACCATGGTGCTGCCGATGGCTGCGCCGTAGTACGTTTCATTGACGAAGCGCGCGCCTTTCGCATTGACCAGCACGCCTTGTGGCCACGCAGCGGGCGGATTGAGAAAGCGCCACGCGCTGCAGTGATGCATCAAGTCCACCGCACCTCCCGCAGTTTGTCCGAGTCGTATGCCCGCGCCGGTATCGCCCATGGTGCCCATCGGCATGCCAGCCGCATAAGCGGGCGCTTCGCTGGCCAGCATGCGCTGGTTGTAAACAAAACCGCCAGTGCTAAGCACCACGCCGCGTGCGGCGCGAATGGCGATGCGCTTGCGACTGCGTTGTTCGATGTCACTGGCTTTGGCCATCAACTTGGCGCCGTATTTCCTCGTGAGCGCTCCACCCGGATACACCGGTGGCAACAAGCGCGTCCAGAACTGGCTGCGCTGGGTCATGCGTTGATACTCGGCTTTACCCGGCGAGCCTTCCGGCAACCAATCGACTTCAACACCGAGCACACTGCCATTGGCGTCGAGAATCAGACGGCGCACTTCCGCATTGCGCATGATTTTCACGCCGAGTTTTTCAGCCGATTCTTGCATCGGGAAATATAGACCGGCGCCATATCCTTCAGCCGAACTCGTTCCGGGCATGAAGGCACGATGACCACGCGGTGCGGGCTTTGCAACATCGCGATACGGCGCACATAACGAACTATCGGAGTGATACAGGTAGTAGCTGGTGTGCGGGTACGATGTTTTGGCCGGATATACGCGGCTGGCAAAGCGCACACCGTGGCGCGCCATCCATTCGGAATCGTCGACGCTGTTTTCGCAGAACCGCCGCAACACCGCGTCGCTCACCACACCCTGCGTTTCCATGCGTAGATACTGGAACATGTCTTCAACGCTATCTTCGACACCGGCTTCGCGTTGCCAACGCGTGCCGCCGCCGCCATAAAAGATGCCGCCGTTGACTGCGGTTGAACCACCGCCGCTGAAACGATCGAGCGCGATGACTTCAGCGCCCTCTTCCTTGGCCTGCAATGCGGCCGAGACGCCTGCACCGCCGCAGCCAACGATCACAACATCGGCGATGGCGAACCATTCGATCTCATTGGTTGAGACCACGCGTGCCGTTTCGATATCGGAATTCCAGTTCGCATCGCCAACAGCAGCCGTGTGCTCGACCATCGATGTCCCCGCTCATGTCTGTTGTGAAAAATTTCGCGTATTGGCAACGCGGTTTGAACTCTTAAACGAATGTGCGGAGACGACTTAGCGAGTGATGAAATACACGGCGAGCAGGAACAGCGCACCGAACACCACATTGATGACACTCAAGCCGCGCATGGCACCCTGCAATTCCGCGGTGGCATAGCGACGCGCAATCATGCTCGGTGTCCACAACAGCCACAGGTCCACCAACAACACCAGCACGAAGGCGGTCACGCCCGCCCAGTTGCCACTGCGTTGTGCGAGTTGTTGCGCGGCTTGCGGCGGCCACGGCGACAACTTGCCCTGCATCATCCAGCCAATGGCCATGCTCATCATCAGGATGAAGGGAATCAACCACGCGGGATGCGTGAGCACAGTGCCGATACGACCCAGCCGCAAGCTGTGACTGTTAGGTAACGACAAACGGATGCTCGCCAGTAGCGCGAACAGCGTCAGCAATGTGGCCACTATCCAGAGATCGAAGTGAGTGTTCAAGATGCTATGCCAGCCTGTGCTGCCGAATGCGTCGCGATACCAGATTCTTCGGGCCGCGGCAGCTCGAAGGTCGTGCCAGGCCGGCCGAATAAGACGCCAAGCTTCAATCGCCACGTCGGCGCGCCACGGAAATCGCGAAACAACGGTACGAACTCATGCAGCAGCACTTTGATGGGATTGCTCGTCTGCAATTGATGGGTGATACCGAACACCGGCGGTACGCTTTCTTCAAGGCGTTGATAAGTGCCGAACACGTGATCCCAAATCATCAGCAAGCCGCCATAGTTCTTGTCGATGTAAAGCGGATTGCATGCGTGATGCACGGCATGATTGCTGGGCGTGACGAACAGCCATTCGAACCACGGCGCAAACCGGCCAAGACGTCGCGTATGACAGAAGGTTTGAAACGATGGCGCAGTGGTGGCAAACAACACCAGCACCACCGGATGAAAGCCGAGTAACACCAGCGGCGCCCAGATGAGCCAGCGATACACGATCTGAAACGGCACGAAGCGCAGATTGACGGTGAAGTCGTAGGTTTGGGCCGAGTGATGAATCGAATGATCCGCCCAGAACAAACGCACTTCGTGTCCCAAGCGATGAAACCAGTAAAACGCGAATTCACCGACCAAAAAATAAATCGGCAGCGTCCACAAGGTCACCGGCACGCGCAGCGGCGTCCATTGATAGAAGCCGAACAGCGCCGCAATCAGCGCGCCGTGCAGAAACAGGTTTTCGATCGGCGGGCCGATGGTGAAAAAGAACACCAGATTGTTGAGCCCTTCCTTGCTCCACACCGGTTTGCCCTCGCAGCGGCGCAGATACATTTCTGCGATGAGTACGAAGCCCAGCAACAAGGCGCCGCCTAGCCCGTATATCTTCACCCACTCCGCGACTTCTTGAATCATGGGATCTTGCATTGCGAACCCCCTCAGGCCGGTTTGGCCGCCATCAAACGCAAGGCATCGAGCATGCGATCGAGCTGGAACGCAAAGAACGTGTCTTGATAATCTTTTTGTGCCGTCAATTGTTGTAGCGCGCTGACCGGCGTGCGCGACGCGGGCTCAAGCTTGTTGAAATCTTCTTCGGCCAGCACATGCGGAATGGATTGATTGCGGATCTCGATGTTCACCGCACCCATGACTACCTGCCAGATCCACAATGTTGCGCGCGCCTGCTGTTTGCCTTTGAGGCCAAGCTCCGCGAGTGCGTGATACACCAGCAATGCGCTTCTGATCCAGCTGATCGAACCGTGGCCGCCTTCCCACATCAGCATGCTGATGAGCTGCGGATGTTTGAGCAGATGCCGCCGCATCGCATGTGCCCACTGCGTGATTTTCTGATAACCATCGGCCTTCGCCGGAATGTTCAATTCGAAGTCGGCCAGCAGACGCGCCGACAACGCTTGCAGCAGTTCGTCTTTATTCGCGAACCAGGTATAGATCGCCATCGGCGTGACGTCGAGTTCGCGCGCGACCGCATTCAATGAAATCGGCGTGGCCGGATCGCGCTGCAGCAGCCCGATACACGCATCGAGCACTGCATCGCGCGAGATGCGTGCCGGCCGGCCACGCGGGGGTGGAGCGGCGGCGCGGATCAATTTGGCGGAGACGTTTGCCATGGGCTATATACTATATGGCATATAGCAAAGATCAAGATGCAGCCACGAGTTCTTCACCACCTTGCAATTCTGCAATCCGCCTATCCCGTTCGATCTCTCAATAACGCTGACCGAAACCGCCGTCGTGATACAGCGAAGCGCCTGTCACAAAACGCGCTTCATCCGAGGCGAGATAAACGAACGCTGATGCCGTGTCCTCGGGCATGCTGCCGGTATTCAACGGGCTCATTGCAGCCAGCGCGGCTTCGGCTTCTGCCATCGAGGACCAGTGTCCCTGCGCAATGTAATGCTCGAAACCTTCGCGCAGCATCGGCGTCATGGTCATGCCGGGATGCACCGAGTTCACGCGGATTTTTTTCGGCCCCAGCTCTACCGCCGAGCACAGCGTGAGCATACGCGCCGCCGCTTTCGAAGCGCTGTAACCGACGTGGTATGGGTCCGGAGAATAAGAGCCCATCGAAATATTGTTGATGATGACGCCGCCACCGGGATGTCGCGCCACGGCTGACTCAAGCAGCGGTGCGCAGTACTTGGTGCCAAGAAAAATCGAATCCGCATTGACTGCCATCGATTGGCGAAACGAATCCAGCGTGGTTGTCATCATCCCGCCACTCAGTGCGATACCGGCGTTGTTGACAAGGACGTCGAGCTGGCCAAATGTCGCCACCGCTTGATCGGCAACGCGCTGCCAGTCGGATTCGGAAGTCACATCATGCTGGATAAAAACAAAACGGCCCGACTTCTGCGGATCGAGCTTGGCACAAATTGCCTCGCGATCTTCGGTGCGAACATCGGTGCCGATAACACCCCTGGCCCCTTCGCGCAAAAATGCCTCGCATATTGCAATGCCAATATTGCCCAAGCGGCCCGCGCCGGTGACGATGGCGACTTTGCCCAATAGACGACTCATGCACATTCTCCTCTTTCACTTTTTGATGACTTAAATGCTGCGAATATCCGCGGATACTTCGTTCGGGAGCGCATCATCTCTGATAACTGCGCTTTTCCTTTACTGTTTGCGCCTCACGTGCGTGATTGCGCGGCCAGCGCCGCTGGAGAGCACGTATGGCCATACTGTGCCGGCCTTCCGTTCTTATACCTGTCTCGCATCCCGGTTGAAGATGAATGTAATCATTCGCTGGCATCAGTAAGCGCATGGCGACTGACGACGCCGCTTGAGCAATTCGGTCATGCTTCCTCAAGCAAAATCTTTTCGACTGAGTGAACACAATGCGCGTTGATAATAAAAGTAGTGATGAACCGCGTCCGGACGCGATCGCTCCCGACGCAATCACCATTGATACCTTCGATCACGCCACTTTGTTGCGCTGGAGTTACCGACTGGTGGTCACGCCGCTTGAACTGAAACAGGCCATCGCCAGAGTGGGTTCATCGGTAGCCAGAATACGTGCCTACTTTGGTCTTACCGATCTGGAAGTATGGCCATTTGCAGAACCGCGCGGCGCGTAAGGAAAAAATCTTGCAAGGGTAGATACCGCCACATAAACGAAGCGGTTGGCCCGCATCAAACGCTGCCGGAAAATTTGCGGCGCATCCATACCACGACGCCCAGAACCGACAGCAGCGATACGTTCAAGACAAATAGATTCACCTTGATGGCAGTCCAGCATGCAGCTCTACCGGCCATGAACGCGATGGTCGTTGCATCCGCACCTAGACCGCCGAGCAATACAAAGTTTTCGGCAAGATCGGCCGATGCCGTCGCTATCGCCAGCAACATCAGCGTGATGAACAACACGCGTGTCGAGCGCTTGATGGGTAGCACCAGGTGCTGACGAAAATAAACGTAGCCGAGAATGAACAGGCTGGTGTAGAGCAACGTCAGTAAATTATCCAGCCACAACCAGATCTTCGGTGCCGACGGCGCGTCGATACCGAGACCTGCCAGAAGCTGTTCAAACCAGTTAATAGTGGCATCGATGTTGTTATTGCTATTAAGTGCAGCAGATGCTGCAGAGGACGCAAGCTGCATCAGCGCGCCGGCTCGTTGGGTATTCGCCGCGTACGCAATCTCACGTTGTTGAGAGGACCATGGTTGCAGCGTGGCGGCGATGTTGCTTGCCGGCAGCGGCCCCATGCATCGCTGCGTTACTCCCATCAAGCCGAGCACCAGCATTGCACCCAGTAGTAATCCCGCAAACCATTTCCGCGACTGCAGCGGTGTTGCAGGAATAACTGCTTCACTTAGCGGTTGCGATGTATCGGGCGCCACCACCGGTAGATCATCTGCATGCGCCTGAACACAGGCGCTGCCGATATGCAAACCGAGACGGCGATAACTCTCGAACTGACTCTCTTCAAAGAATTGATCGGCGGTGGTTTGTTGCGGAAAACTCGGGTTGCGCGCTGCATACGCCAGCACGTCGACCGGCTCGCCTGTGCCGCGGCACAGTGTTGGCTTGATATATATGATCTTGCCCTTCGCGCGTCCCATGCCATAGTCGATTTCACCGGCAGTGAAACCGCTTTCGGGTAGTTCTTCTCTGCACTTTCCTACCAGATGTTTCAATGAGGGAAAGGTAATCTCAACGCCGAAGTCGATGCGGCATTGGCGCACCGAACGTCCCAGATCGGCGAAGGTGCGTTCCGGATCTGCGGCAGCATCGACCAGCCAGATCACCGAACAACGTCGGCGTATCAATTCATAGATGCCCATGTTGTCGAAGTGGCCGCCGTCGGAGAGATACACAAAGCTGCTGCGCTCGTTTGATTTGCCGAACAGCTCCTGCAACAAGCACAGCAAACCGAAATGCGGGCTCGCTGTCTGCCAGCGTTTGCCGGCCGGGTTAGGACTCCAGCGTCCCAAGCGTACGTTGAAGATGGTTAATAAAAACGCCAGTGCAGGTTGACTGGACGGGCCCATGTTGGGACTGGCTGCCGCGCCGGAAGTGGCCATCGCCATACCAAGCGTGAAGCCGCGTTCTTCATCATCGTTGCTTGCGTACTGACTCGTCGGTCGATAGCCGGTGGAAAACGACGTCACGTCTTCGCGTAAATTGGTTTTGGTCGGTAACGCCACGCCACGTTCCGCTGCACGGCCTTGCTTCGCCACATACTCACTGCTGTCGCCCTGTGTCTTCGCCAAAAAGAATCCGCAGTGATGCGGCGTGAACACAAACGATGCGGCTTTGCGTTCCTGCCAGGCGAGATTCTTGCCTTGCGAAATGTTGAGCGCGGTGTTGAGCAGATGAAAAGGACGTTGCGGTGGCTTGTTGTTGGCGACATCCGCGCCCAGACAAGTAAGGTTGAGGTCATCGTGCTCGTCAAAGCCGGTAAATGGTTGCTCGCTACGCTTGACGTTGCTGGCGCCGAGGTAACAGCGAATCAAACGATTCTTGTACATGTTGTGCAGCGAAAATTTGTTGACGTCCACACGCCAGCCGAAGATGAGTAGCGCCAACACCGTGATGCCGGTTGCGATTGGCACGTACGACGGTGAATCAAATAAGGCATCGAGGTCTTTGAGCCGAGCGTGGACAAACGCAGCAAAGTGAGGGCTTTCCTGTGTCTGCATCGTCAATGCGGTGGTGGCGCCTGAATCGCTGCTGGTTAACTTCAGATCGACTTGGGACAGTTGCGCAGTCGGCAAGACCACGGTGCGTTGCTGATCGGATAGTGCAGTGAGGGTGTAATCGGTTGCCGCCGAGATCATCATGATGAATCCCACCACCACAATGAATACCGCCACATTGAGCAGTTGAGCGATGGTGTTTTGTCGTTGTTGCGACACCGCCGGACCTTTCGGCGCCAGCAGTGCTGCGAGCAAGCTGCCGAACCAACCCAGTCCAGCAAGTGTCTTGATCCAATTGTTGGCGGAAGCGGCAATCCAATCCGCCACTGCTGGCACGAAGAACGCGCACGACATCAGCAGGAACCACCACAGACCCGTGGTGGTGAACAGCGCGTTCAAGCGACTCCACCATTCACGGCTACGCTCGAAATACAGCCGTCCCACCATGCCGACAAACACAAAGCCTGCAGCGCCAAACATCACCAGAAAACAGGGCGGACCGAAGGTCAGCAGAATCGCCAGGTTGTGCGTGTTCAATTCAAAGACGTGTTGATCCCACACCATCGCGAATATCGCAAACGCAGCGCGCAGCAAGCCAACGCCCACCGAGATGGCAACGATGCTTGCCAATGCATATACGCAGGCATCCTTGACGATGGCGATGAAACCGGCGCGACGCCATGCGGTAACGATCCATACCAGTAACACCACACTCAGCAGAATCAGCGGCCCGGTGATCAGGCCCAGCCATGAAACAACAGATGCACCAGGCATACTGAACAGCCAGAAGCTGCCCATGATGGCGGCAACGACACCAGGCAACAGCACCGTCAATATCACTGCACGTGTCGATGCCAGCCACACTTTGCGCTCGTCTTCAGTGCGTTCCATCCGCAACAAGTTGGAATACACCGCCAACGGAAACACCAACATGCCCATCCATGCTGCAGCGCTGCCCAGCGAGCCACGATAATTGAGCATGACGCGTGCAGCGGGGAGTAACAGACGCGGAATGAGTAACAGGCTGGCCAGAAATGCGATGATCACCAGCAGATTCAGCAACACATTCCTGATCCAGATCGAAACCAGCGTCATTGAATCTGTCGACAATGCGCCCAGTTGCGGCGACAGGTAATTGCTGTAACGACGCAACCAACTGATCTCTTCCGGTTCGACATCCATCGGCGAATCAGGCGAAGCGCTGCCGCTTCTGCCCAGTTCACTTTGCACGTGCGCGAGATTGGAACGATGTATCCAGGCGCTAAGCCAACTGCCGATGTAGCCGCCACCAGAGACGGTGGATAAATAATCGAACGAAGCAAGCCTTCCTGCCTTGCCCAGTGCTTGCAACACTCCCAGTGAGAACGTCGCACTGCGTATGCCACCGCCCGATAACGCCAAACCAATGGGACCATGAGGTAGCGCCACCGCCGGCGCCGATGTCGATGCAAGCGAGGCGCGTGAAGGTGAAAACGCAGCAGGCGCGGATGTCGGCGCTGCAGGTTGAGGTGAAGGCGCTGCTGCAGCGGGCGCGGCCGTAGTGGTAAATGCCGCATCGGGGATGATGGTTTCGCGTGGCCTGCCGCTCGCTGTTGCCGGCGCGCGCTGCGCTGCCAACGACGAAAACTCGTCACGCAAGACATCCTGGAAACTCGTCGGGCTGTCGCTCATTGCAGATAACTCCTTGGCGTGTACCGACCAAACCTTGCCTGCGTCACCGCGTGATCATGCCTTAACTTCTGTAGTAGTGATTTCAACAAAGTCGAAATGATCGACAAGGCATGTCCATTGTTGAATTCGCTTCCCAAGAGCCATCGTGAATATATAAGCTGAAATAGAAAACTTCTACAGAGTTGGCTTTGAGCAGCCATCGATCTATGCGATAACACGTATACGTAAGTAGAGATACTCGCCCCTTTTTGCACTGCAGCCATTGCGACGAATCAGGCATCGAATTGAATCCGCCGTAAACGAGCGCCAGTGATACTCACGTTGTGTTGCAGTAAAACGTAAAACGCTGTACACAATAGCCCGCGTCAAGCTGGGAAAAACGACAAGTGCCCTAGCAACCGGCGCGACGCAATAACGCTTGATTACTCGCATGATTTGAATATTCAAAATGCCAAGCCAACACAGCTTCAGTCCTTTCATTGTCGGTATCGGCGGCACCACGCAGGCGTCATCCACAACGCAGAGGGCGACTGTGTTTGCATTGCAGGCAGCCGAAGCATTGGGCGCCACGGTTCGCTATTTCGACGGGCCGTTTCTGGCACGCTTGCCAATCTATACGCCCGAAAATCAGCAGCGCACTGTCGAGCAACAGGAATTGGTGGCAGCAGTGCGCGAGGCCGATGGCTTGATTCTGGTAACGCCCGCGTATCACGCCGGCATATCCGGCTTACTCAAGAACGCCATCGATCTGCTGGAAGACCTCCGCAACGATACGCGGCCGTATCTGCATAACCGTGCAGTCGGTTGTGTTGTGAACGGCTTCGGCTGGCAAGGCGGCGGTACCACGCTGGTATCGGTGCGCACCATTGTGCATGCATTGCGCGGCTGGCCAACGCCGATTGGTGTCACGTTGAATAGTGCGGAAAAGTTATTCGATGCTGAGGGCGCATGTATCGATGTGAAAGCAGCGACTCAATTGCGGCTGGTTACCCAACAGGTGGTTGAGTTTGCAAGACGCTTTGCGACGGACACCTCTGCTAAATAAGTCTTAGCACCTCATTATCCATTCGCCCACGCTTGTCTAAGTCGACCAAGCAAGCGTCAACTCTCCCGCACGCGGGAGAGAAGATGTTTATCCGCTCAATTCGCAAACCTTTCCGGCGGCCACTGCGCGCAATTCATCGCCTCGTATTCGGGCTGGTTGTCGAAGCCCAGCATCTGCGGATTCAACAAGAATAATTTCGCAAACACCTTGCAGCGATCCATTGGCTGCTTGAATTGCGGATTGTCATGCAGCCGCTGTTTCAGTTGTGCGAGCGTCATGCCGTCGTCGCTCATGCGCACGCCGCCGTGTGCGGCATCGTCGAAAATGATCTGGCGTGGGCCGGCGGGCTGCCACGCGGTCCATTGCGGGAGAGTGCTATCGCCACCATTGCCGGGACGGCCGTCACGTGCGAATGCGCTCCAGTAACGCATCATCTGCGCGCTCAAGATGTCATCGATGAACGGCAGGTTGGCCGGTCCCTTGCCGAATATGAAAGTGATTTCCATGCCGTGCGCAGCGCCCAGCCATTCGCCGAGATCGACCAGGCCCAGGTTGGGTTCGTTGCGCCAATCGAAACGGTAGACGAACACCGAATCGCCTTGCGCTCGCTGCAATACCGCGGCCGGTTCATCGACCGCGAGCGCCTTCCATGCATCCGAGTAGTAACGCGTGATGCGATTATATTCGTCGAGGTTCTTGATGCGCGGAATGAAACCTAACCGCTTGTCGACCAGTTCCGGATCGCCCGCCATGAAAAATTTCATTTCGTCGCGATTGGTGCCGAGTATCAGCGGCACGGCGTTGTATTGGCTGGGATCGGTGAAGCGTTGCAGCAACGGTTCGTTCGGTAACACGTAGCCATCGCGAAAATTGTCGGCCACGTCATACATGCCGAAGCCGCGCGGCGATACCACGGCCAGCAACTGTTGCGGCGACTTCGAATGCAAATAGGCAAGCAGATCATCGTTGGACATGTGTTGTTGCAACGCCTTGGCTGCGGCGCGGTCCGCAGCCTTGCCATCGGCGATGAGCAGCTTGTTGATGAACTCGCGCGAACTGCCATCGGTGCCGGACTCGGCATCGTCGCGATAATTTTCAGCAGTCGTTACCGGCGTGGTGTGCAGCGAACCGCTTTGCGAAATCGCACGCTGGAACAAGCCTTTGGCCAGCGGTGACGCGACCAGCATCATCACATCGTGTGCACCGGCGCTCTCACCGAAAATAGTGATGTTGTGCGGGTCGCCGCCAAAGGCAGCGATGTTGTGCTGCACCCACTGCAATGCTGCGATCTGATCGAGCAAGCCATAGTTGCCCGACGCATCTTCCGGCGAGCTATGCTCACGCAACGCAGGATGACTCAACCAGCCCAGCACGCCGAGTCGATAATTGAGCGACACCACCACGACATGCTGCGCGCCCGCCAGCCGCTCACCCTGACCCATCGCCGAATAGCCCATCGAATTGCCGCCGCCGTGGATCCACACCATCACCGGCAAAGCGGTCGATGGCGCAGGATTCGGCGCCCACACATTCAACGTCAGGCAGTCTTCGCTGCCGTGCATTGTGTGGCTGCTCGAAAATACCTTGAGCTGCGGACAGATCGATCCATACGCCAGCGCCTCGCGGGTCGTTTGCCACGCCGGCAACGGTTGCGGCGCGCGCCAGCGCAATTCATTGACGGGCGGCTGCGCGTAGGGAATGCCGAGCCATGCATAGCTGTGATGTTGAGTGGCGAAGCCCACCACCGCACCGGCTGGCGGTTGCCGCAGCGAAGCTGTATCCGCACTGGGCGGCCAGCGTTTCACGATGATAAAACCCGCAATCAGAATGCCGAGCACCAGCACGATCAGCAGTGTTTTTTTCATGATCACGGCCCCCATTGTTAGCCATTTATTGGCCGTTTATTAACTCGTTCGTCGGGCTGCGCCTGATCGAGATCTTACAAATCAGTCGATCATAAACATGCGACGATATAGCATACACCGCTGCTCCATGCGGGCAGCTGAATGCGGACTGCCATCAGGCGTCGTGACCCAAGGTGATCCGCTGGAATATAGGCCCGCGTGGCGCCAAGACCTCGTGATCGATGTTTCAGTTTTGAAGGTATCAACATGACCAAGCCAGAAATATTTGTGATCTCTGCCGTACGAACCGCAATCGGAACCTTCGGCGGTACGTTGAAAGATACGTCCATGATCGAAACGGCAACCACCGCGATGCAAGCCGCGCTCAAGCGTTCTGGTGTCGCACCGGAGTTGGTTGGCCATGTTGTCATGGGCAATGTCATTCCCACCGAACCGCGTGATGCGTATTTGAGTCGCGTGGCCGCTATCCAATCGGGCATTCCTATCGAGACGCCGGCATTCAATGTGAACCGCTTATGCGGCTCCGGCTTGCAAGCCATCGTTTCAGCAGCGCAGACGATCATGTTAGGCGACGCCGGCATTGCGATCGGCGGTGGTGCGGAATCAATGAGTCGCGGGCCTTACATCGTAAACGGCGCACGTTGGGGTGCGCGCCTGGGCGACACAACAATGATCGATTACATGAATGCCATACTTCACGATCCGTTCCAGAACATTCACATGGGCGTCACCGCAGAAAATGTTGCGGCTCGTTATGGCGTCACGCGCGAATCACAAGATGCGCTGGCACTGGAAAGTCATCGACGCGCCACGCGCGCGTTAACCGAGGGACGCTTCAAGTCGCAGATCGTGCCCATCGAGATCAAGACCCGCAAAGGTGTGGTCACGTTCGAAGTCGACGAACACCCGCGTGCCGACACGACACTTGAGCAGTTAGCCAAGATGAAAACCGTCTTCAAGGACGGCGGCACGGTCACCGCCGGCAACGCCTCGGGCATCAATGACGGGGCCGCAGCCGTGCTGTTGGCATCCGGCGAGAAGGTCAAAGAGTTGGGATTGAAGCCGCTGGCGCGCCTGGTTGGCTATGCGCATGCAGGCGTAGAGCCCGCATATATGGGTATAGGTCCGGTACCGGCCACGAAGCTTGTGCTCAAACGCACGGGGTTGAAGGTGAGCGACCTTGACGTGATCGAAGCAAACGAAGCGTTTGCCGCACAAGCCTGCGCCGTAGCGCGCGAACTCGATTTTGATCCCGCCAAAGTGAACCCGAATGGCTCTGGAATTTCTCTCGGCCATCCAGTCGGTGCGACCGGCGCCATTATCACCACCAAAGCCATTCACGAATTGCATCGCATCGGTGGTCGCTATGCGCTTACGACGATGTGCATCGGCGGTGGCCAGGGGATTGCGGCCATATTCGAGCGGGTATGAAGTAGCCGCTTGAGATGCTGTAGTGAGTTGCCAACTTGCAGTACGAACATGAAGGCACGGCTTCAGCTGCTTTTGGTCTCTATGACGGTCCTAATGTCTTCGCATGAAGCCAGAGTTCAAACAGGCTCAAGGCGCACTGGGAATCGTGCGCTCATAGGTCGCCCAGTGATCGAGCAGTTCATGTAGCACCGGGACACCAACACGGTAGTTGGCTTCATAAGCGGCCACCTGTCCTGGCTCTTCATCACCAATCGTGGCCAACGCATCGCGGCCCGGTGGCGGGCCGCTGGGATTACTCGCCGTGCGCAGCACCATCACGCGTTGTACATCCACAAAATGTTGTTTGCTGAAATTCTGCATGGTGCGAGCGGCGGTTTGGCTTTCCATGTTGGTCATGGCAAACACACCTTGACCATGCGTCCATAACTTCACCCAGTCACGCGCCCACTGCGTCCGTGACGCGCCATGCCAATAGCGCACCGATCCCAAGGTTTCACCCAGCAACACAAATGGCGCTCGCTGCGCGCTGGGAAAGCCGGTCCACGCTTCACGTTGTTTCTGCAACGCGGGTGTGTCGGGAATTTTTACATCCTTGGTCAGGGCATAGGCCCAGCGAACCAGACCTTGATTCAACGGATACGCCATGCCCAGTTCATCCACGCTCTCGACGGAACCGAAGCTGTTTGGATCGGTGGGCAAGGTGTTGGGTTTCATGGCGCCGATGGCGAACAACCCATATGGCCAACCGGCGGGAATTTCCCGATCGTCGATTTCGCGCAATTCATCGCCATTGATTACCCAGCGTGCCCATGCGGCACTGCCGACCGAAGCAACCTGTGGATCGACGCCCGAGATGCCGGTGAACAACCAGTAAGTCTTGCTGAAGTCAAAGCGTGGATCGAGCAGGAACGGCACGAGGTTCTCCAGCAGCAATCCATACAGTCCTTGTTTGTTCTTGCGAATCGGCCCGGTTGCGCCGCGCACGGCAATGGTTTCGAACAATCGCTCGCGTTCCACCCAGAACTGATATTCACCGGGTTTATCGCCGAGTTCCTTCCCATTTTCGAAATTGGCGACGACGACTACTTTGACTGGGATAGCGCGAATAGGTGCAGCATGTACCGCCGACACACTCAGTATCGAGACCACTATTAATCTGACCATCAATTGTGCTGACTTAAAAGACGCAGACACTTCGACAGGCTCAGTGACCGGAATCGAGATCTTCCGTTCACTGAGCCTGTCGAAGTGTCTTATTCTTCGCCAGTCGATCAAATAATAAAGTGGCCCGCTGACAACGTGGGCAACAAACCAATTGAATACGCTTTGCGCGAACACAGCGTCCTCACTTTAAATTGCACATGGCTAATTTATGCAGCCGCGTACGCACGAACCTTTTGCAACCACGCTTCTTTTTGCGACACCGGCAGAAATGACGCTGTAAAGGAATTGCACGCCAACTGCACGATGTCTTCCTTGCTCAGGTCGAGGCCGCGTTGCGCCGCTACAAAATTCTCGGCGATGTAGCCGCCGAAGTACGCAGGATCATCGGAGTTGACCGTCACGCACAAACCTCGCCGCAACAAACGCTTCAGATTGTGCTGGCTGATGTCATCAATCACTTTGAGTTTCACATTCGATAGCGGGCACACCGTTAACGGCATGCGCGTTTTCGCCAGACGTTCGACCAGCGCCTCATCTTCTTCGCAACGCACGCCGTGATCGATGCGACTGACATGCAGCAACGACAACGCTTCTTCGATATAGGCAGGTGGTCCTTCTTCACCGGCATGCGCTACGGTGAGAAAGCCTTCCTGCAGCGCACGATCAAATACCTCGATAAATTTCGAGGGTGGATGGCCCGCTTCACTGGAGTCCAGGCCCACGGCAGTAATGAACTGCTTGTAGGGCAGCGCTGCTTCCAGGGTGGCCATGGCATCGGCCGCGCTGAGATGTCGCAGGAAGCACAATATCAAACGATGCGTGATGCCGAACTTGCGTTCACCGTCCAGCAGCGCGCGGCGAATGCCGGCAACAACCGTTGCGAACGCGACGCCACGTTCAGTATGCGTTTGCGGATCGAAGAATATCTCGGCGTGGACTACGCCCTGCTCATGCGCCTTGAGCAGATACGCCATGGTCATGGCGTAAAAATCATCTTCATCGCGCAGCACCTGTGCGCCCGCGTAGTACACATCCAGAAACGATTGCAGATCGGTAAATCGATACGCAGCGCGCAAGGCATCCACCGAGTCATAGCGCAAAGTGATCGCATGCCGCGCCGCGAGCTGCATCACCATCTCCGGTTCCAAAGATCCTTCGATATGCAGATGCAACTCGGCCTTGGGAATGCCGCGAATGAATGGTTCAAGCTCGCTCACGGTCTCGCTCATGGTGGGGCTCGCTGCTACTTCGGTATCGAGCCTTCTACGCCTTCGACATACCAGTTCATAGACATGAGTTGTTGCTCGGTCAGCGCTGTTCCCGCGGCGACTTTCATCACCCCGGCGTTGTCCTTGATGGGACCGGCAAACGGCACCAGCTTGCCATCGGCAATGGCCTGCTTTTTATCGCCAAACAATTTTGCAATGTCGGGTGGCACTGCTTTGTTCAGCGGCATCATCTCCACCATGCCTTCCTTGATGCCCCATGCAGTGTGACGATTGCCGGTCAGCTTACCGTCGATCAACTTCTGCACTGTATCGATGTAGTACACACCCCAGTTTTCCGTGTTGGCAGTGAGATGCGCGCGCGGGCCGTACTTGGCCATATCCGAATCCCAACCGAACGAATAGATACCTTTCTGCTCGGCGACCTGCACCACCGCCGGTGAATCGGTGTTCTGGCTCAACACATCCGCGCCTTGTGCAACCAGCGTTTCCGCGGCCTGTCGTTCCTTGCCCGGGTCATACCAAGTATCCACCCATACCACCTTGGTTTTGATTTTTGGATTCACGCTCTTCGCACCCAAGGTGAATGCATTGATGTTACGAATCACTTCAGGGATGGGAAATGAGCCGACAAAACCAATTGTGTTGGTCTTGGTGTACTTGCCTGCCAACACACCCAACAGGTATGCGCCTTCATAAAAGCGTGCTTCATACGTCGAGACATTGGCAGCTCGCTTGAACCCAGAATTGTGTTCGAAGTAAACCTTGGGAAACAACTTGGCAACTTTGAGCGTCGATTCCATGTAGCCGAATGAAGTGGTGAAGATGAGCTGATTGCCTGCTGCAGCCAACTGGCGAATCACTCGCTCCGCATCGGCGGTATCCGGTACATGCTCGACATAGGTGGTCTTCACCTTGTCACCCAACGCCTTCTCCAGCGCTTTCCTGCCCAGATCATGTTGATAGGTCCAGCCACTGTCACCGATGGGATCCAGATACACGAAAGCGACTTTTACTGGCGTCGCTGCAGCCGCGAGCTGCGGCGTACACACAGCAGCGCACAGGGCGCTTACTCCCGCGACCACCATCGATCTGGAAAATTTGGCAAGCGACGTCAACAGTGTGGTCATGAAATTACCCGGCGCATTTGCTGAATAGGTCGATGAAAAGTTGAAGGAGTGAAGTTGTTCGTCTCAGGTATGGCAAGCGTATCGGCGTTACTAACGAGCCTGGCCCCCCGCCGAACGAATGCGTCAAGACAATGGCTCGGGTGCACAATCCATGCCGCTCATTGCGTTCTCTATGCCTAGCTGAGCACCAAAACAAGGGCCGACGATAAACCCGGCTGTTGCAAGCTCAACGCGAAGCACAGCATTTGATTGCCACGGCATGCAACGTACGGAGGCACGTTTCAACACGCGCATTGCTGCGCCTTCTTAGTGCGACCCGAACCGCGGCGTGCACAATAATCGAATGAATTGTCGACAATCATGGCAGCGCACACGGCCAACCCCATGAACGCACGATGACCAACGGGCCGTCACACTTTTTGCATGGTCTGCATTCGCGGATAGAAATAGATCACTAGCAATAGCACGCGGCATGGGCAGACTCACCACTCACGTACTCGACTTGACCACCGGCAAGCCCGCAGCGGGTTTGCGCGTTGACCTGCAGCGCCAGCTAAGCGCCGGGCTCGGCGCGCCGACGCTTGAATTTGCCACCAACCGCGACGGTCGCGTCGCGCAACCGATGCTGGAAGGCGCCGCGCTGAAAGCGGGGCGTTATGCATTGATATTTCATGTCGCTGAATATTTTCGCGCGCAAGGAATCGACCTGCCCGAGCCTGCATTCCTTGATCAGGTCTGCATCAACTTCGGCATTGCCGATGCACAGCAGAATTATCACGTGCCACTGCTGGTCACGCCGTGGAGCTATTCCACCTACCGTGGCAGTTGACGGCGCAATGACGATGCCTGTTGCAACTGCTTCAACGAATGCGCATGCGATTCGGTTTGTGCTGGACGGACAGATCGTCAGCGTCACCGACACCCCAGCAACCACCACCGTACTCGATTATCTGCGCAACATCGCCGGCCGCACCGGCACCAAGGAAGGTTGTGCTGAAGGCGATTGCGGCGCTTGCACCGTGGTGCTTGGCGAACTCAACGCTGATCACACGGCGATCGACTATCGCGCCATCAACTCATGCATTCGCTTTCTGCCCACCATCGACGGCAAGGAACTGATTACTGTCGAAAGCCTGCAACACGGCGACCTGCAACATGGCGATATGTTGCATCCCGTGCAGCAGGCCATGGTGGACGAACACGCGTCGCAATGCGGATTTTGTACGCCAGGATTTGTGATGTCATTGTTCGCGCTGTTTCAGGCGAACCCGAGTTGCAGTCGCGACGACGTCGTCGATGCGCTATCCGGCAATTTGTGTCGCTGCACTGGCTACCGGCCCATCATCGCTGCTGGTTGTCGCATGAGCGATTATCCCGAACCGCAGCGGTGGAGTCGTGACGATGCACAATCGCCGATGCGTCGCACTGCACTCAAGTCCCTGCAACGCGTCCATGCCTTGTCCATGCCGGATTACATCGCGCCACGCAGCATCGATGAACTCGCGGCAGTACTCGACGCTGCACCACAGTCGCTGATTCTTGCCGGCGGTACCGATGCAGGTTTGTGGGTAACCAAACATCTGCGCGAACTTGGGCCGATCGTTTATATCGGTGATGTCGCCGAGCTCAGGCAGCTCACCGACATTGATGGCGCACTCTGTATCGGCGCTGCCGTATCGTTACAAGCAGCGTGGACAGCATTAGTGAAGCAGCATCCAATGCTGGCCGAACAAGCTCAGCGCTTCGCGTCGCTACCCGTAAAAAATTCCGGCACCTTGTGCGGCAATCTCGCCAACGGTTCACCGATTGGCGATTCCATGCCGGCGATGATTGCTCTCGGCGCGGCGCTGGAGTTACGCAAAGGCACACGCACGCGCCGCATGCCGCTGGAAGATTTTTATCTCGGCTATCAGAAAAAAGATCTCGCGCCGGGCGAGTTCGTGGTCAGCGTGACGGTGCCGCCACCTCAGCCACAGCACCTCTATGGCAGTTACAAGCTTGCCAAGCGCATCGATCAGGATATCTCTGCGGTCAGTGCCGGCTTTTCAATTTTAGTAAGTAATGGCGTCATTACCGACGCACGATTGGCCTATGGCGGCATGGCGGCGGTTCCCGCGCGGGCACGTCATGCTGAAGCCGCGATGCTCAATCAAACCTGGTCCGCACAGACCATTGCTGCGGCAATCACGTCACTCGCGAAGGACTTTCAACCGCTGACCGATATGCGCGCCAGCAGCGACTATCGTCTGCGTGCTGCAGGCAATCTGCTGCGACGTTTTTATCTCGAACACAGCGACGCGACGCTTGCACGCACGAGTGCAGTGTCATGAGTGCGGCTGCGATCCATTCTCCACAGCACGAAAGCGCGTCACTGCATGTCAGCGGTCGCGCTTTGTACTGCGATGACATCGCCTTACCGGCCAACACGCTGCACGCCGCCTTCGGCACCAGCACCATTGCGCATGGCACATTCGATCAGCTTGATCTCACCACAGTAGCCGCATCACCCGGCGTGGTCACCATCGCAGTGCCCGGCGACATTCCCGGTAAAAACAATTACGGCGGCGTGTTGCATGATGATCCGGTGTTTGCCGAAGGGCTGGTGCAGTACGTCGGTCAACCGTTGTTTGCCGTTGCCGCTGCCACCTATGCACAGGCACGCAAGGCCGCGCAGTGCGCCAAGGTCGCATACGCGCCCTTACCTGCCATTCTGGACATACGCACGGCACTGCAAGCACAAAGCTATGTGCTGCCCAGCCAGAAGTTATCGCGCGGCACACCGCATGAAGTGTTGGCGCGCGCACCGCGACGCTTGCAAGGTACGGTGCACATCGGTGGGCAGGATCATTTTTATCTCGAAGGCCAGATCGCGATTGCCATCCCACAGGAAGATGGCGCGCTGCTGATCCACAGCTCCACGCAGCATCCCACCGAAGTGCAACACGTGGTTGCCCATTCAATGGGATTGCATTCACATCAGGTGACGGTGCAGTGTCGACGTATGGGCGGTGGTTTCGGCGGCAAGGAAAGTCAACCTGCGTTGCTGGCCGCGGCCGCAGCCGTGTTGGCACGCAAAACTTCGCGGCCGGTGAAGCTGCGTCTCGACCGCGACGCCGACATGATCATCACTGGCAAGCGCCACGACTTCATTGCCGACTTCGATGTCGGTTTCGACAACGAGGGAAAAATCCTCGCCCTCACGGTCATGCTCGCTTCACGCTGCGGCTATTCGGCCGATCTATCAGGCCCGGTGAACGATCGCGCGATGTGTCACATCGACAATGCGTATTTTCTGGAGCATGTGGAAATCATTTCGCATCGCTGCAAAACGCACACGGTGTCGAACACCGCCTTTCGTGGTTTCGGCGGTCCGCAAGGCATGCTGGTGATCGAACGAATTCTCGATGACATCGCGCGTACCTTGCAGCGCGATCCACTGGCAGTTCGTCAGGCAAATTTCTATGGCGTGGAATCACGCAATGTCACGCCGTACGGACAAACGGTTGTCGATAACGTCATCCATGAGATCACCACGCAACTCATCGACAGCAGCAACTATCACGCGCGCCGCGAAGCGGTAGCGCAATGGAATAAACAACATCCGATCATCAAGCGCGGCTTGGCATTCACGCCGGTCAAATTCGGCATCTCGTTCACCGCCACGCATTACAACCAGGCCGGTGCGCTGTTGCATATCTATGCTGATGGCACCGTGCTGCTCAATCACGGCGGCACGGAAATGGGCCAGGGCCTGCATACCAAGGTGGCGCAAGTGGTCGCGACTGAATTGGGGTTGCCGCTGACGGCGATTCGTATCTCTGCCACCGATACCAGCAAGGTGCCAAACACTTCTGCAACCGCTGCCTCTTCCGGCTCTGATTTGAATGGCAAAGCGGCACAAGCCGCGGCGCAAACACTGAAGCAGCGGTTGATTGAATTTGCAGCCAGCAATTACAACGTCGATGCAACGCAGATTCGCTTTGCCGATGGCCGCGTATACCTGGGCGATAAGGCCATCGAGTTCGCACAGTTAACTCATGAAGCGTACGTGGCACGCATTTCGCTATCGTCGACGGGTTTTTATCGCACGCCCAAATTGAACTGGGACAAGATCACTTTTACCGGCAGACCTTTTTTCTACTTCGCTTACGGCGTGGCCGTTTCTGAAGTGGTCGTCGATACGCTCACCGGTGAGACGCAGTTGTTGGCCATCGACATCCTGCACGACGTCGGCAGTTCGTTGAATCCAGCCATCGACATCGGCCAGATCGAAGGCGGCTTTTTGCAAGGCGCGGGCTGGCTGACCAGCGAAGAACTGTGGTGGAACGAAAAAGGCGAACTGAAAACGCATGCGCCCTCCACTTACAAAATTCCCACTGCGCGCGATTGGCCGGTGCGAGCGCGTATCGATCTATTGCAGCACTCGCCCAATCGCGAAGACACCATTTATCGCTCCAAGGCCGTCGGTGAACCGCCATTGATGTTGGCGATGTCGGTGTTGCATGCCATTCGCGATGCCTGTGCGGCTTGCGCGTTACCGGGACTGGTTGTGCCGTTGCATTCGCCGGCAACGCCGGAAGCCGTGCTACGCGCCATCACTCAATTGCAAAGCGAGACTCCATTATGAGCGCTCGATTCGCGGTAGACGATGCCTTGATACCGGGTCACTGGCTCACCGCTTTGCGCGAGCCATGGCCCATTGCCGCAGTGGCCGCACTGGCCGAACATCCACTCATTGTGCGCGTAACGATTGCAACCAAGCGCGGCTCGGCACCACGCGATGCCGGCACCAGCATGTTGATCATGCCAAGCCAGTTGATCGGCACCATTGGTGGCGGTCATCTTGAATGGCAGGCATTGCGCATTGCACGTGACCTGCTCGACGATGCGCAAACGCCGCCGGTGCATCTGCAACGCATGATTCTTGGTCAGGATCTCGCGCAGTGTTGCGGCGGTGAAGTGCAACTGTGGTTCGAGCGTTTGACACGTGATGATTTGTCGTGGCTGCGTCGGTTATCGATTCTGATCAAGGACAACGATACGCCGGTACTTGCCACGCAACGTGTGGGGCGCGATATCAAGCGACTGCTGTTGCGCCCCGGCATGCCGCAGTACCCGGCGAATCATTTCATCTCAGGTGTGCAACTCACACGTGATAACGACAATGATGAGATCACACTCATTGAACGCCTCAACGCTCGACGTCCGAGCTTGTGGTTGTATGGCGCCGGTCACGTCGGGCAGGCGCTGGTGCGATTGCTGGCCGATGTAGCGCTGGATATCACCTGGATCGACACGCGGCCCGAATTATTGCCGGGCGATGTACCCAGCAATGTGCGCATCAAGACCGGCAGTAATTTGCTGGAGCTGGCGCGCTGCGCACCAGCGACGGCGCATCATCGCATCATGACGCATGATCACGGTCTTGATTACTTGCTATGTCGAGAATTGCTCGATGGTGATTTCGCCTCGCTGGGCGTGATTGGTTCCAACAGCAAAGCGGTTCGCTTTCGTTCGCAATTAAAGCGCGATGGCGTGGCGCCGGAACGCGTGGCGAACCTGCTATGCCCTATCGGCATGGACATGGCGAACAAAGAGCCCGCAATCATCGCGTTGGGTATTGCCACACAATTGTTACAGCAATCGAATGGCGCGCAATCCGTCACGGAAGCGTATGTAGAAACAAACACCGGCACGGTAACAGCTAGTGAAATTTACATAGACGCTTGCACCGGCAAGGATTGCGCTACGTGTCGGGAACGTTCAGCGACATGAGTAATACGTTGCAATCAACCGCTGCAACACCGCGACTGCGTCTGCGCGGCATCAGCAAACGCTATCCCGGTGTGATTGCCAACGATGGCGTCGATCTCACTGTCGGCGTCGGCGAGATTCATGCGTTGCTGGGTGAGAACGGCGCGGGCAAAAGCACCTTGATGAAAATCGTCTACGGTGTAACGCAACCCGATGCGGGCAGTATCGAGTGGCAGGGCGCACCCGTGCATATTCCCAATCCCGCCGCCGCGCGCAAACTCGGCATCGGCATGGTGTTTCAACACTTCTCACTGTTTGAAACGCTGACCGTCGCGGAGAACATTGCACTCAGTCTCGATAAACCCGTGCCCGCCGACGAACTCGCGAAACAGATCGTTACCGTGTCGCAACGTTATGGCCTACCCATCGATCCGCAACGACTGACACACAGCATGTCGGTGGGCGAACGGCAACGCGTCGAGATCGTGCGCTGTCTGCTGCAGTCGCCACGCTTGCTGATCATGGATGAACCGACTTCAGTGCTCACGCCACAAGCAGTACTGACGTTGTTTGAAACGCTGCGACGCCTGGCCAGCGAAGGCGTGAGCATTCTGTATATCAGTCACAAACTCGATGAGATTCGCACGCTATGCGATACCGCCACCATCCTGCGCGGCGGCAAGCTCAGCGGCAATGCCATTCCGCGCAACGAGAGCAATCACACCCTGGCACGCATGATGGTGGGCAGCGATTTGCAGGAATGCCGCTTGACGCCGCGCCAACCGGACGACATGCCCGGCGAGATTCAACTTGAACTCACCAATCTCTCGTTATCGACCATCGATCCCTTCGGTACGCATCTGCAAGATATCAATCTGCGCGTCCGTGCCGGCGAAATCATTGGCATCGCCGGCATCTCCGGTAATGGTCAGAAAGAATTGCTGGCGGCGTTGTCTGGCGAAGCACTATGCATTCACAGCGGCGATGTGCGCATTTGCGGCCAGTACGCGGGGCGATTGCGTCCGGCGCAGCGACGCGACATCGGCCTGACCTTTGTTCCTGAAGAACGCCTCGGACGTGGCGCAGTGCCGGCGTTGAGTCTGACCGATAACGCATTGCTCACCGGCGCGCGTATCGGCATGGTCCGCAATGGTTTGATCAACAAGCGCATGACGCGCGACTTCGCACGCGACACCATCGCTCAATTTCAAGTGAAGTGCAGCGGCGAGCAGGCTGTCGCCAACAGCTTATCGGGCGGCAACTTGCAGAAGTTCATTGTCGGTCGCGAGACCAAACTGAATCCCAAGGTAATGATCGTTGCTCAACCGACCTGGGGCGTCGACATCGGCGCGGCGCAGATGATTCGTCAGGCATTGATCGACCTGCGTGATGCCGGCGTGGCGTTACTGGTGATCTCCGAAGAACTCGATGAACTGTTCATGATGTGCGATTGCATTGCAGTACTGGCGCAGGGACGTTTATCGCCTACGTATCCCAGCGCTGAGTTAAGCCGCGAACGGATTGGCGTATTGATGGCCGGCGGTGTGCCCGATACGACAATGACTAGCAGGCTCGCCGAGGCGATGATGCATGCTTAACTTCAAGCTCGAACGTCGTCCAACACCGTCTCATGTAATGCGCATCGCCGCGCCGTTGATTGCATCGCTGGCCATGTTGATCACGGCGTTGATTGCCTTTGCCGCGCTGGGCACACCGCCGCTGGCCGCATTGTATTCGTTCTTCATTGAACCGCTGGCATCAAGTTATGGCCTGGGCGAGTTGTTGCTCAAGGCCACACCGCTAATGCTATGCGCGCTGGGTCTGGCGCTGGGTTTCAAATCGAATGTATGGAACATCGGCGCTGAAGGTCAATTCACCATGGGCGCGATTGCCGGCGGTGGCGTGGCGTTGTTCTATGGTGCCACGCTGGGATCCTTGGCTATTCCTATGATGTTGCTCGCCGGAATCATTGGCGGCATGGCATGGGCCGCGATTCCCGCCTTCTTGCGCACTCGTTTCAACACCAGTGAGATTCTCGTCAGCTTGATGCTGGTGTACATCGCGCAGTTGTATCTTGCTTATCTATTGCATGGCTCGTGGCGCGATCCGGAAGGGTTCAATTTTCCGCAATCCAAAGGCTTCGACGATCACACCATTCTGCCGTTGTTGTTCGACGGTGGCCGCGCGACGTATGCATTTGTGTTTGCCTTGATCCTTGCGGCACTCTCATGGCTGTTCGCCAGCAAGACCTTTGCCGGCTATCGCATGCTGGTATCGGGACTCGCGCCTGCCGCTGCGGCTTATGCGGGCTTCAGTGAGAAGCGCAACATCTGGCTGGCGCTGTTGATCAGTGGCGCAATAGCGGGACTCGCCGGCGTGTGCGAAGTGGCCGGTCCTATTGGGCGATTGCAGCCGAGTATTTCACCGGGCTATGGCTTTGCCGCCATCATTGTGGCTTTTGTCGGTCGGCTGCATCCGCTCGGCATTTTGCTCGCATCGCTATTGATGGCCTTGCTGTATCTCGGCGGCGAATCGGTGCAACTCAGTTTGCAATTGCCTGCCGCTATCACCGGCCTGTTCCAGGGCATGTTGCTGTTCTATTTATTAGCGGCAGATCTGTTCGTCGGTTTCCGCTTAAAACGCAGCGTGCGTCCAACATCGTCTGCCGTTGCCAATGCGGTGATTGACACGCCGCAACCCTCCGCCTGATCCATCCATCATGCAACACGCCATTCTCATCAGCATCATTATCAGCACCGCCGCCGCGGCGACGCCGTTGATCTACGCTGCATTGGGCGAGTTGATTGCCGAGCGTGCGGGCGTGCTGAATCTTGGCGTTGAAGGCATGATGCTGGTCGGCGCAGTAACTGCTTTCATTATCGGCAGCACCAGCGGCAGCTTGTTGCTGGGTTATATCGGCGCGATGCTTGCCGCAACGCTGCTGGCATTGTTGTTTGCGTTTCTTACTCTCACCTTGCAAACCAATCAGGTTGCTACCGGCCTTGCGTTAACGCTGTTCGGCATTGGCCTCAGTGCGTTCATCGGACGTGATGTGGCTGGACTACCGATTACTGGCCTTACGCCACTAAACATTCCCGTACTCAGTGAGTTGCCCATCGTGGGTTTCCTGTTTCACTTCGATGTGCTGGTGTATGGCTCGCTCATTCTGTTCTGGGCCGTGCATCACTTTCTTGCTCGCACCCGTGCGGGATTGAAACTGCGTGCCGTCGGTGAATCGCCTTCGGTGGCGCATTCCATTGGCCAACCGGTTATTCGTATTCGCTATCTCGCGGTGATGTTCGGTGGCGCTACCAGCGGCATCGCCGGGGCTTATCTATCCACTGCACTGACACCCATGTGGGTGGAAGGCATGAGCGCGGGTCGCGGCTGGATTGCTTTGGCGTTGGTGGTATTCGCAACGTGGAAGCCGTTGCGTGTGTTGTTGGGTGCTTACTTGTTTGGTGGCGTCACGGTACTGCAGTTGTATGCGCAAGGCTTTGGCTTGCATATCCCGAGTGAGATTCTGTCGATGTTGCCGTATGTCGCGACAGTGGTGGTGCTGGTCGTCATCTGCCGCGATCCCAAAACGATTTTGTTGAATCAACCGGCGTCGCTGGGCAGGAGCTTTCATCCGGATGTGTAACTCTAATGACGACACTGAGCGAACTCTATGGTAGTTGCGCGCTTGAACGTTAAAACCGGCGCAACGTATTTCGGTACAACCTTATCGTGAGCGCCTACCTTCTCGAATGGCTAAGCTTGTTAGGCCGCTGGTTGCACCTGGTTGCAGGCATCGCATGGATTGGTTCGTCGTTCTTTTTTATCTGGCTCAACAATCATTTGCTCACCCCGGCGAATACGGCAGATAGCGAGCGCGGTGTCGCCGGTGAAAGCTGGATGGTGCATGGCGGCGCGTTCTATCACGCGCAGAAATATCGCACTGCACCTGCAGCCTTGCCGGATTCATTGCACTGGTTTTACTGGGAAGCGTACACCACGTTTTTATCGGGGCTGTTTCTGCTGTGCCTGATGTATTACGCACAGGCCGAAGTCTATTTGATCGATCCACGCGTGATGCCGTTAAGCAAACCGGTCGCCATCGCACTCGGCGTTGGCTTCATCGCCGGTGGCTGGTTGATCTATGACGCGATCTGTCGTTCATCGCTGGGGCGCAACGTGCGCGCCACCGGTGTGGTCATTGCAATGTTGCTTGGGCTGGCTGCCTGGAGCTTGTGCCATGTGTTCAGTGGCCGTGGCGCGTTTATCGAATTCGGCGCGATGATCGGCAGCATCATGGTGGCGAACGTGTTCTTCGTCATCATTCCCGGGCAGCGCAAACTGGTTAAAGCCTTACTCGAAAGTCGCACGCCCGATCCCGAAGATGGTCGCCGTGGTTCGCTGCGCTCGACGCACAACACCTTTCTGACCTTGCCGGTGTTGTTCACCATGACCAGCAATCACTACGCCATCACCTACGGCGCACGTTACAACTGGCTGGTACTGATTGCGTTGAGCATTGCCGGCGCGGCGATTCGTATTTACTTCGTCAGACGTCATAGCCAACACGATCGCACTTCACCTTTGCCGCTGGTATTGGCCGCGGCTGTATTCGCGGTATTGATCGTCACGCTGATGCCGGCCGCATCGACCACGGCAACCGCCATTCAGCACAGCAATGCAGACGATTTCGCACGCGTGCAACATATCGTTCAACAACGTTGTACCACCTGCCACTCGCCCACGCCTACCCAACCCGGCTTTGTCGCGCCGCCCAAAGGCGTAGAGCTGGATACACCCGACAAGATTCTGGTTCACCTTGCAGCCATGCAGCAGCAATTGACTACACGCGCGATGCCGGTAGGCAATCTCACCGGCATGACCGACGACGAACGAGCGGATGTGCTCGATTGGATGCAACGTGGCGCGCCGCACTGATTTATCGTCGCAAGCCGCCACAGTCAGCGCGCATCGCGGTGCGCTGTTGCACTTTCTGTCCGATCCCGGTCAGGACCTGCAGCCCGGCAGCTACGAATACATTGATGATGCGCTGCTGCTGATCGACAACGGACGCATCGCGGCAAAAGGTCGTGCTGCTGAGCTACTACCGACCTTGTCAGCCGATGTTGCGGTGATCGAACACGGCGACAATATTTTGTTTCCCGGCTTCATCGATACGCACATTCATTATCCGCAAACCGATGTGATCGCTTCCGGCGGTCGGCAGGTGCTGGACTGGCTGACCGATTACACCTTTCCCGCCGAACGAAAGTTTGCCGATGCAATACATGCACAGCAGGTCGCGGATTTTTTTCTCGACGAACTCGCACGCAACGGCACCACCACTGCCTTGGTGTTTTGCACAGTCCATCAGCAATCGGTGGATGCGTTCTTCAACGCTGCAGCACAGCGGCAGCTACGCATGATTGCCGGCAAGGTATTGATGGATCGTCACTGCCCTGAGTACTTGCAGGATTCGGCGTCGGCAGGCGAAGCCGAGTCGCGCGAGTTGATTCAGCGCTGGCACAACCGGGATCGTCTGTCGTATGCCATCACGCCGCGCTTCGCGCCCACTTCTACGCCCGAGCAACTTGCTGCTGCCGGCCGGCTGGCGAGGGACTATCCCGATGTCTATATACATAGTCACCTCGCCGAGAATCGCGACGAGCTGGCCTGGGTAAAGCAGTTGTTTCCACAGGCGCGCAGTTATCTTGATGTCTACGACCGCGCCAGCTTGCTGCGTGAACGCGCCGTCTATGCGCATTGCATTTATCTTGATGAAGATGATCGTCGTCGCATGGCTGCCAGTGGCGCGGCTGCCGCTTTTTGTCCCACCTCCAATCTGTATCTCGGCAGCGGGCTGTTCGATATGGCGGCGACGGATGCAGCCGGCATGCGCTTCTCGATCGCCACTGATGTCGGCGGCGGCACCAGTTTCAGCATGCTGCGTACCTTGGGTGAAGCTTACAAAGTGTCACAGTTGCTCGGCCATACGCTGTCGCCGCTGCGCGCGTTCTATCTGGCAACCTTGGGCGGCGCACGATGCCTGCAACTCGATTCGCGTATCGGCAACTTCAACCTCGGCAATGAAGCGGATTTTATCGTGCTCGATCGGCATGCCACACCCTTGATAGCGCGGCGCTGTGCCCAAGCCCGCACATTGAGCGAGACCTTGTTGATACTGATGACGTTGGGCGATGACCGCGCCGTGGCTGCCACCTATGCCATGGGGCGGCAACTGCACCGCAAAACCGATGCGACCGTGCTAGGTGGTGATTCATGAGCCGGTTATTCCATGTACAAGATTGTCGACAATCTGTCACGCGCTCGCATACAGTCGCCTTATCTTTTATCTGGGCGCTCATTCGGCCGACTACGCCATGACTACAGTAAACAAGACCCGCAAGAAAAAAGCGCGCGCCTCGCGAACCGTCACCCGACGCAGCATCGATCTGCACGCCAAGGCCGGCAACGATACCGCCGATGCCAATGAAGTGTACGAACGCATCTGGAGCGCCATCATGGATCACAGCCTGCCGCCGGAAACGCGGCTGGTGGAAGCGCAGCTCTGCGAAATATTTGGCCTCGGCCGCACGCGGCTACGGCAAGTGCTGCAACGATTGGCGCATGAACGCGTCGTGACGTTGATGCCCAATCGCGGCGCGATGGTGTCGAAACCTTCCATCGCCGAAGCGCGCGATGTGTTCGCGGCGCGACGCATTATCGAAGCGGGTATCGTCGCGCACTTTGTCGACACCGCCACCAAGGCCGACAACAAACGACTGCAGGAACATCTCGCCAAAGAAAAACTGGCGTGGCGCAATAACGATCGACGCGCCATGCTCAAGTTGTCCGGCGAGTTTCATCTGGTGATTGCCGAGATTGTCGGCAACAGCATCCTGCTGGAATTGTTGCGCGATCTGGTGTCGCGTTCGTCGTTGATCATTGCCGTGTACAGAAAGCCCGGTATTGCTTCCTGTCCACCCGATGAACATCAGGAATTGGTCACCGCGCTGGAACATCGCAGTGCCAAGGCAGTGACGCTGATGACGCAGCATCTCGATCACGTGCTGGCGGATCTGCAACTCGATTTGCCGGTGGAAACGCTGGTTGATCTGCGTTCAGTGCTGGCGGTGAAAAAAGCTTCATGAGTCGCAGCGCTTATCCACGCGATCTGATCGGCTACGGCCGCCGCCCGGTGCATCCACGCTGGCCGAACGACGCGCGCATCGCCGTGCAATTCGTGCTCAACCACGAAGAAGGCGCAGAGAACTGCGTGCTGGATGGCGATGCCGCATCGGAAACATTTTTATCAGAGATCATCGGCGCACAAGCCTTCCCCATGCGGCACATGAGCATGGAATCGATTTACGAATATGGTTCGCGCGCCGGACTGTGGCGTGTGCTGCGCGCGTTTGACAACCGACGTTTGCCGCTCACGGTGTTTGCCGCCGCATTGGCATTGCAGCGTCATCCGGAAGCACTGGCTGCCTATCGCGAACTTGATCACGAGATCACCGCGCATGGCTGGCGATGGATCAGCTATCAACAAGTCGATGCAGACACCGAGCGTGCACACATCGCCCAGGCAGTAACCGTCATCAAGGAATTGACCGGCGCCGCACCGTATGGCTGGTATACAGGGCGCGACAGTCCCAACACGCGACGCTTGGTGGTGGAACATGGTGGCTTCATTTATGACGCTGATTCCTATGCCGACGATTTGCCCTACTGGACGCAGGTCACGGCGTGTGTAAATGGCGTTGAACAATCCGTGCCGCATCTGGTGGTGCCTTACACACTCGACACCAACGACATGCGCTTTGCAGCCGCGCAAGGGTTCAACTCCGGCACGCAGTTCTTCGATTACCTGCGGGATGCCTTCGATGTGTTGTATCGCGAAGGCGATCCCCATGGCTTGAACGCACCGAAGATGTTGTCCGTCGGCCTGCATGCACGCCTGGTGGGTCGACCGGCACGCATGGCGTCACTGGAGCGCTTCCTCGATTACGTGCTCGATCATGAACAGGTGTGGGTGTGTCGTCGCATCGACATCGCGCGTCACTGGATGAGTGCGCATCCTTTTCAAGCGCCCTCATCAAGCGAGGCGTGAGCCATGAGCATTGCCCTCGCCACACTCAATGGTTTGCCGGCCGACGATTTCGTGGCGGCACTCGCGAATGTGTTTGAACATTCGCCGTGGGTGCCGGAGCGTGTCGCAGGGTTGCGCCCGTTCAATTCCAGCTTTGAATTACATCAAGCCATGTTCGCTGCAGTGATGCAGGCGAGTATTGCCGAGCAGCTTGCGCTGATCCGCGCGCATCCGGAACTCGCCGGCAAAGCAGCGGTGCGCGGCGAGCTCACGTCCGAATCCACGCGCGAGCAAGCCGGCGCAGGATTGTCCGCTTGCAGCCCGGAAGAATTTGCGCGCTTGCAGAGTTTGAATGCAGCTTACGCAAACAAGTTTGGCTTTCCCTTTGTGCTGGCGGTGAAGGGACACAATCGTGCCTCGGTGATTGCTGCGCTTGAACAACGCGGCAACAACAGCGCAGAGCACGAGCGCTTGGTAGCACTGCAACAGATCGGACGCATCGCGGGTTTTCGTCTTGCCGATTTCGTTGAAGAACCGCTTGGGCAACGGATCGTCGCCATGTGTGAGCAACTGGCACAACACAGCGAACACAGCAATACGCTGACCTGTTCGTATCTCAGCGAGGCGCATCGCGCCACTGCCACACAGATCAAAGACTGGATGCTAGCCGCGGGTCTGTCGGTAACCATCGATGCAGTGGGTAATGTGCTGGGCACTTGGCATAGTTCGCATGATTCGCGCCAATTGCTCACCGGCTCGCACTACGACACCATCATCAATGCCGGCAAGTTTGACGGCAGGTTGGGCATCGTGTTGCCCATCGCCGCAGTCGCGCAGTTACGTCGTCAAGGCATCGAGTTGCCCTACACACTCACCATCATTGCCTTCGCCGAAGAAGAAGGCGTGCGTTTTAAATCCACTTTTCTCGGCAGTCGCGCCATCGTCGGACGTTTCGATGCGGCAGTGTTTGATAATGTTGATAGCGATGGCATCAGCATGCGTGATGCAATGCTCTCTGCCGGCCTTAATCCTGCCGGTGTTTCAACTGCCACAATACGCAAGCAGGATGCACTCGGTTTCGTTGAAGTTCACATCGAACAAGGCCCGGTATTGCTCAATGAAAATCGAGCCGTTGGCGTGGTCACCTCGATCGCCGGCAGTGTGCGTTATCTGGTCACGATTACCGGTTTGGCAGGACACTCAGGCACGGTGCCAATGCCTCTGCGTCGCGATGCGGCGGCAGCGGCAGCCGAGTTGATACTTGCCGTGGAGCGTCACTGCAGTGGCATTCCGGGATTGGTCGGCACCGTCGGTCAACTGCATGTGCCGAATGGCGCAATCAATGTAATTCCCGGCCGTTGTGAGCTGAGCCTGGATATTCGTGCTGCGGATAATGCGGTTCGCGATACGGCCATCGACGCTGTGATGCAAGCAGCGCGTGACATTGCCACACGCCGCAAGGTCGATATTCAATTCAATAAAGTGCTGCAAGTTGAATGCGCTCCCTGCGCTGCGCACTGGCAGCAGGCCATCAACGACAGCATTCAGCGCGTCATCCACGACCTATCGCCACGTCACTTGCCCAGCGGCGCGGGTCACGACGCCATGATGATGGCCAACCTCACCGACATCGGCATGTTATTCGTGCGCTGCGGCAACGGTGGCATCAGCCACCATCCCGACGAAACGCTTAGTGCAGCAGATGCCGATGTGGCTGCGCGCGTGTTTACCGACTTATTGCTTCACTTCAAACCGCCATCAACAGCCAATGCCCAATGAATACTCCCGCTATTGCCCAACGTATCAGTGATCTGGTTGAGCGCGACTTCCCGGCGCAATGTGCATTCCTCGCCGAGCTGGTGAAAGTGCCCACCGATAATCCGCCGGGTGATTGCGCGGCGCATGCATTAAAGGCGCAACAGTTGCTGGAAGCCATGGGCTTTCACGTTGAAGTTGATGTGGTACCGAATGTCGACGTACATGCAGTAGGCATGATCTCGGCTACCAACTTGATCGTTCGTCATCGCTTCAGTGAGAACGGCCCGTGCATTGCGCTCAATGCACACGGCGATGTGGTGCCACCCGGCCAAGGCTGGACTCGCGATCCGTATGGCGCAGAGATCATCGATGAACCAGAGATCGGCGCAGTGATGTATGGCCGCGGCGTCGCGGTGAGTAAATCCGATTTCGCCACTTATGCATTTGCACTGCGTGCATTGCGCACGCTGGCCGCAACAGGACAACAACTCAAAGGCAGTGTCGAGCTGCATCTCACTTACGATGAAGAAGTGGGCGGCGATATCGGTCCGCGTCGGTTACTGGAACAAGGCTTGAGCAAACCTGACTATGCAATTTGCGCCGGCTTCTCTTACGCGGTCACTACCGCACACAACGGCTGTCTGCATCTCGAAGTCACGGTGCAAGGAAAACAAGGACATGCGGCCATGCCCGAAACCGGTGTGGATGCGTTGGTCGCAACAACGGGCATCTTGCAAGCGCTGTACGATTCGCGCGATGAATTAAAAGCAGAACGCTCTGGCATTGCCGGCATCACCCATCCCACCTTGAATGTGGGCTTGATCAATGGCGGCATCAACACCAACGTGGTGCCTGATCGCGTCACCTTTCGCATCGACCGCCGCATGATTCCCGAAGAGTCGTGCGAACAATCTGAAGCGGCATTGCGTCACTTGATTGCGCAGGCTGCGGCAAAATATCCCGGCATTTCGTTGCAGATTCGTCGTGTGTTGCTGGCCTTGCCGCTGGTGCGCTTGCCAGGTGCAGAGAAGTTGATCACGGCGCTGCAACGTCATGGGCAACATTACTTCGGCGTCCCCATCGCCGAACATGGCGTGCCGCTGTACACCGATGCACGTCATTACGCTGCCGCCGGCATTCCGACTGTTTTATATGGCGCGGGGCCACGCACCTTGGGCGAAGCGCATGGTCACGCTGCCGATGAGCGATTGAGTTTGCAGGATCTACGTCGTGCGACAGCTACCGTCGCCGCAACGCTTGTCGAGTTATTGGCAGATGCGTAACGCTCTTGCCCTGATATTCAAGCTGCCAACGATATGGGTCGCTGTGTTCGCATTGTGCACGGCAACTCATGTTGATGCCGCAATGCTCACCAGCAAACGTAAAGTGATCATCGATCAGGATGCATTTGGACCAGCAGGCTCGAATCTGCAAGCTATTCTCATGTTGCTGCAAGCTGCCGATATTGACGTGCTGGGCATCACCGTCACCAGCGGCGATGGCTGGCGCGACGAAAATGTCGCACACACCTTGCGCATGCTGGAGATCGCACAACGCACAGATGTCGCCGTGTATCCCGGTGCTGTCATGCCGTTGCTCAACACGCCCGAACGCACCAAGCGTTGGGAGCAACTGTATGGCAAGGTGTTTTACAAAGGCGCATGGACTGAGGTCTGGCCACAGCAGGGTGGATTGCAACGCGCACCGCATCATGCTGCAGATGTTGTGCCGCCTTCGCCTGCAGGCGAACCGCATATCAAAGCCGCCAGTGAGTCGGCGGCAAACTTCATGGTGCGCATGGTGCATCGCTATCCCGGTGAGGTAACGATTCTCGCTGCAGGTCCGTTGACCGATGTGGCATTGGCAGCGCGTCTCGATCCGCAATTTGCCGCGTTAGCCAAGGAGCTGGTGTTTATGGGCGGCAGCTTTCATCCCACTGTCGTCGATAATGAGTTCGCCGCCGAGTACATCACTACGCCGCGTCGCGAGTTCAACATGCGCTGGGATCCTGAAGCGGCGAGCATAGTGCTGCATGAACCGTGGCGCACAATCACGCAGATCCCGATCGATCCGACCACCAAGACTTATTTCAAGAAAGAGTTCTTCGATGAGATCGCGGCGGGACACGCGCCCTTCGCTCACTATTTAAAGCAGTACGGGCAGTCTTATCCCATGTGGGATGAGCTGGCGGTTGCCGTGTGGTTGAACCCGGCGCTCATCACGCGTAGCGCGACGTTGCTGGTCGATGTCGACACCAGCTTCACTGCGGGTTACGGCGATACATTGAGCTGGTCGTTGCACGAAGGACCGGGTCTTGGCGAGCAACCTGTACTGGTTGTGCAGGATGTCGATGTGCCTGCGTTTGAACGCATGACCATAGATTTGCTGAGTAAGCCTGCTATCGCGCATAAATGATTTGAATAGAGATTGCTGCAATGAATAGCTACAACACAACTCGCTCATCAAATAAATTTTGTGCAATGTCCGAACCTCTCCTTTCCCTGAATCAGGAGCGGGCACGTTCAGTCATGCATTGCAGAAATTTATTAGCTTCTCTCAAGACTTCATTTACTCATGTTTTCATCTTCAGCATGTTATTGCTGCTGGCACCGCTAACAACGACACACGCCGCCGAGCCCTGGTTCGAAAAGCTCAAAGCAGAAGCCACACCGCAACAGCTCTACACCTTTTTATATGCCATGCCAAAGGGCGGCGATCTGCACAACCACTTGAGTGGCGCAGGCTTGTCCGAATGGTGGTGGGACGCAGCACTGGCGCAGGAAAAGAATGGCTATATCTATTACACCAAGGTCCGCATCAACAACTGCATGCCTTACGGCACGAATGAATACGGTCCTGCGCTTTACTTGTTGTTGTTTCATACCATTCAGGCATCGAACTACGCGAAGCTCGCTGATTGCGATAAGACTGAATACAAACGTTTGCAGGACCTCGATGCCCGGGAGAAGCAAGGCTGGTTGGATAGCATTCGTCTCAATGAGGCTTATGAAGGTCGTGATGAATTTTTCAGCACGCACTGGCAACGACTCGACGATGTGTGGCGCAATCCGTACCTACTGGCGGAGATTCTGTTTCGCAATATGCAGGCTTTCGGTCGCGAAGGCTTGATGTATCTGGAAACACAGGAAGGCGGATACGGACAGATCAAAGCGGACGGCAGCGAATTTACTCCCGATGAAACGGTCGACATTTATCGCCGGCGGTTGAATGCCGCTGACACCAAGGCCACCGGCGTGACGGTGCGTTTTCAGGCCGATATCCTGCGCTTTCTGCCAAATGCCGAAGACGATTTGAAACTGCAGTATGCCTTTGTCGATGCGCATCGTGATTTATGGGTGGGTATCAATATGGTTGGTCGTGAGGACAACGACAAGGGTTATCCACTGCGCTTCTTGCCGACGCTGCGCGAGCTGCGGCACAAGTATCCCGACATCAAACTCTCGATTCATGCCGGCGAAGTGGATGAACCCAACGCACATATTCGCGACACCTTGCTGCTGGGTGCAGACCGCATCGGCCATGGTGTGAATCTGATTACGCAACCGGACACCATGCTGTTGATGCGCCATGGTCCGTATATGGTAGAGATCAATCTGATCAGCAATCTGCTACTCGAATACGTGAAGGATTTTTCCCAGCATCCGTTTCCCGAATATCTGCGCACCGATATTCCTGTTGCGCTGTCCACCGATGACCGCGGCATGTGGGACTCGAATATGACCGACGAGTTCTTTGTCGCAGTGAAAGAGTTCAATCTCTCCTGGGAAGAAATCGTGAAGCTGGGGCGCAACTCACTGCAATACAGCTTTGTACAAGAACCGGTAAAACAGCAATTGCTCAAACAATACGATGAACGCATGGCGTTATTTGCAAAAACATTCCAGAGCAAGGGATGGGATGCGCTGAAGAACGTAAAGCCGGTGAGCTATTCGTTCACTTGCAAGCACTATCAGCTGTGTCTGCAATAGCATCATGAGATTGGTTGCGTTAGCACTGCTTCCATTTGTATGCCTCGCCGGCGAGCTTCACGCAGCCGATGCAAGACCATCGGCGCAGGCATTGATCAAGCACTACCACATGGAGCAGATACCGGACGAAGGTCCGTGGTTCACGCTGACTTATCGCAGCGACGATGTACTCACGGCAGGCACACTACCTGCGCGCTACAACGGCGAGCGAGTGGCGGGTAGTGCCATCATTGCATTGGCCACTCGTACGGAATTTTCGGCGTTGCATAAACTTAAGACCGATGAAGTATGGCATTACTACCTCGGTGATCCGTTGCAACTATTGATTCTGCATCCCGATGGTTCCGGTGAAGTGGTAGTGCTCGGACCCGATGTACTGCACGGTCAGCAACTACAACACGTCGTGCCCCGCGATTGCTGGCAAGGTGCGATGCCCTTGAGCACCAAAGCCGATGCTCACACGCTGTTCGGCAATACCCTCGCGCCGGGTTTTGAATACAGCGATTTTACAATGGGCTATCGCGATGAACTGCAACGTGCCTATCCGAGTTATACAGCGTCGATTGAACAACTCACGCGCAAAGAATTTGTGACGCGTACGCATTGAGTCAAACACATTGTCGGACACTGCTTACACGGTGATACATAAGCGGCCAATAAATTCATAACGATTGCTTCGAGTACCCAGCTCGCTAGCATCGATCGCCATTGCCTGCCTACAATCGACATTCTTAGGCGCCTAGTATCGATCGGTCTTCGGAGTAAACAATGCGAGTTGCGGTTTCCATTTCGTTATTTCTATTGCTTGCAACGGGATGCGCGACATCCAATGGTCCCCGTCAGTATCTCGATGAAGTCACAGCAGCGACTGTTACGGTGACCGCGAAGCCCTGGGTATTCGTGGCTAATGATCCGAACGCGGTGTTCGATAAACGTGGCTATTTGAGCCTTTACACGCTGGACGTCAATCATGCTGGATCGCATCAACCCTACTTTGCCGCGATGCAGTCGTCGTTCGACGTTGGGTTGCCGAATGAAAAATCATCGCCGCCCACGCTGGAAATTCAAGCCAATGGTCAAACGCTGGTGTTTCATTCGACGCCGCAGGACCCGCGTCAGTTGGGCCTGGCTCAGCCGCTCGAACAGCCATTCGCTTCGCAGTCACGCTGGTGGTATTTCGTCGTGACCAAGCAGGACATCGCGGCGGTCGCACAATTGCAGGCGCCGCAGATCTTGCTCACTTCCGGTGATGTTCGATTTACTTATGTGGAATTTCGCAACGGCAGCAAGGAACTGCGCGAGTTGGCGGCGGCGTTGCCGTAGTGTGTGGTGATGGTGGAACGGGATGATCGTTATCAGCACAAAATTTCCAGGTATGAAAAATGTTCGGTCGTGAAATATTTATCACGCCGCTTCGTCCAGCGCTCGCCACATCAGGACTTTGGCCTTGTATCCAGGCGGAGTGAGTATGACCATAGGTTCGCCGCAAAACTGCTTGAACCCACAGGCCTCGTACAAGGTCGGAGCAGATTCATTCCCCTCGGTGACGCTTAAGGTTACGAGGCGAACGAATGCGTGCGATCGAGCATACTCGAGGACGGCGTGAAGCAACGCTTTGCCTATTCCACGGCCGCGATGTGCGGCTGAAACGAACATGCCAACAATATGCACCTTGTGCTTTGTCTTGAACTTGCTGGAAAACTCGATGGCCACAGTACCCACCAGTTGACCGTCATCGAACGTCAGCTATTTTCTAGCACGGTCACTCGGGTAGACCAGTGCAACCCTAAGCTGACTCTCGCCAGAACTGAAAGCGGTCACTGAAAGTCATCGGAGCAGACACTTGAGAAATACCCCCGATCCCCCGGCCCCGGCGACATTCACTCATGTTCTCGCAAACTGGCACGAGATCATGTTCAAGGCGCCGAACACTGTGGATTGCCTCCTAGGCAGGTCAACTGAGCCTTGCACTCGCTCAACATCGCAGCAATCACGACGTATCTACCCATTCGCTTGCAGGCCTCCTCCGCGTGCTTCCTGAGAGGACCGTCGTTGCTCACGAACACACCGCAGTACGCGAGGGCAGGCACGATGTGCATCAGATCGAAGGCATCTTGCGGCCTTGGCTTTCGGTTGCCAGATGCTGCGCGAATGTCGGTCATGACGGTCTCAGCGAACGCCGCGGGGCAGGCTCGAAGCACATCGTCGGGGGCAACTGACAGCGCGGCCGCAAGCTGTTCTCGTCGGTCAAGGGCGATCCAACGTTTCTCCGGGTCGCGCTCAGGTAGTAGCGAGAGGAACCACTTCCGATCAATTTCCTTTTGGGTCACGGCGTCTTCGTGCCAACCGTTGTTGTAGGCGTCGATGGCGATCTGCTGACCGGATGCTGCGACTCTCACCGCCTGATGAAACTCGGCGCGCGATGACTCCGATTTGATCAGATGACGCAGATAGATGCGGAGGTCGAAGCCCACCAGGATTTCTGGGACGTGGCTGAGTGCGATCTGCGAGAACTCCGAAACAAACATCCAGTCCGGCTTCCTAGTGTCTGGAAGTCCCCACCGTGCGTATGCGAGGGCTGCCATCTCCGATTTCTCCAGCGCCAAGTGTCCTTCGAGGAAGACGGGATTGAGGCTTTCGAAGAAATCGGCATAGCGCCGTCCTTCATCCAGTGGATAAGAAGCGTGTGCGCACTCGCGAGCAGCTTCAACGAGGTGCCAGTCAGTGAGCACAAAGCGCAACTCCGAGTCTGCCGAGAGGCAATTCTGCAAGGCGGCTATCTCGGCTGGAGCGTCTACACCTGGCGGGAAGCCGCGGACGTAGTAGCGCACGATGTTGTGATCGAGGTAGATTGGCTTCATCGTATTAATACTAAGAAATCTCATCCATCGACGGTGAAGGTCTTCCTTAGATCTGCTGCTACCTCTTACAGCTGATGCCTTTCGTGAACGGTGCCCAACTCTGTGAGGTATTCTGGGTGTCCGTCAAATGCGAGTCGGCTCAAACTACGGAGTGGATGTCCGAGATTCTCCCGACTTACCTATCGCATGCCGATCAACCGGGAATATAGAATCGGACAGCTATGGGACACAACGACCACCTTCACGATGACTACCCAGAACTTCCGCCGGAAGCTGGCGAGGATACGGGTTCTGGCTTTGAACCGAACGACGATTGGCTAAAGAAGGCAAAACCTGATTTGCGGCACGAGGCCATGCGCCAATGGTTTGTTTCGAGATATTGGGACCCAGCAAACGAAACGCCATACAACAGCGAGGAAGGCGGCTACCTTTACATCCATGGCGGCCCGTACGACGCGACAGGTGAAATTGGAAGCCGATTTGGAGACATGTTTCCCGAGGATGTCGTCAAGGCTGTTGTGGACGATGTCGAATCAGAAGGAATCTTGGAGTGGGCCCCGATTCATACTGAACCAGACTACGACGCAGACTTTGAGTACGAGGCGAATAGACGAGAGGACCCGCATCTATTTTTCAGGCAGCGTCTTACTGAGGTCGATGCACTGGACGCGACGACAATCGAAGCAGAACGTAAACCGCTACTTCGACAGTTGCTGTATTCGAACCTGATTGCGGCGCTAGAAGCATACTTAGCCGACACAATGTCCTATTGGGTGGCCGTCGACAAAAAAGTTTTCCGGCGATTCGTAACCAGTTGTGAAGAATTCAAACAGCAGAAACTTAGTCTGTCTCAAATATTTGAACGCATGGATGCATTGGAAGACGATGTGGAGAAATATTTCCAGCAACTTGTATGGCATCGCCTCGACAAGGCTGTGCCGCTGATGGACGATTCGCTTGAAATCGGACGCCCCGCAATCGACAAGCTAATGAAACACATAGTCGTCCGGCACGATATCGTCCACCGGGGCGGGAGAACGAAAGACGGCGCGAGGGTGACAGTGACTGACGCCGACTTAAAGGAGCTTCGCACGTCGCTGACGTCGTTCATCAACGAAATAGAAAGTCGATTGCAGAAACGCTTTCCGCCTGCCGATTCGGACCTTTCTGTTGAAAACACTGAATTCTGATTTTCGATTGAACGATCCGAACTATCCGGTAAGCAACTTGTAAGGGTGCGAAGTCGCGCTGGGTTTCGGCATTTCGACTATTCGCGAACGTCAGCTAACAGGGAAGGCGGAATCTCTGTGCGAAGGACTGCTCAGGGCCGATTTCATCGTAGATCAACATTGTTCGATATCAGACGCTGACAGTGCTAGCAGAGGTTCATCTGAATCGTTTGGCTTACTTTGTACTGGAATGCCTGACCTGGTTTGGACTGGAATCAGTGGCGGGTTTGAAGGTGGAATCGCTGGTATGTTTTATCTGGAATACGCAATCTGGATCCGCGATACGTTTTATCCACCAGGAATCCGGCTGAGCGGCGCGCTCCTGGGGCGTTGAGGTGAATGCGTCTGCTGCATGCTCGTATGCATAAAGCATGAAGCGACGATATTCGGAAGCATGCTTCACGGTTAACGCGACTATCTGCATTTGACTGCGTCCTCACACTACCTCCTGTGCTCCCCAACAGCGTCGCAACCTCAAGCGATATTTCGCCAATACTGTAGTGCAGTAATTCCCGTCGATCCTGCATTGGGAAATACTCGCTGTTCACTGTGCTCCTGGGCGAGCACGAATCCACACTTCTCCAGCACATGCCGCGACGCATGATTATTGGGATGACAACCCGCTGTCAGTTGCTGCAGATGAATACTTGCCGCGAGCCTCACCATTGCCTGCAACACTTCGGTCGCATAACCCTTTCCCCACGCACTTCTGGCAAATACATAACCCGTTTCTGCACTGAAGTTAGCGGTGCCAGGTCGACCAAAGTGGATACCAGTGCTGCCAATTATGTTGTCGTCGAGTTCAATCAGGTATGTGCTCGCCGGATGTATTTGCCAGTCGATTTGAGTAAGGCGCAAAAACCCACGTGTGTCCTCTACTGACACATGGGTTGGCCAGTCCATGAAACGAGTGACATCGCTATTACTGGCGTAATTGGTAAATATTGCTTGTGCATCCGCCATGACAGGCTTGCGCAATAGCAGCCGTGCTGTATGAATAACATCGGGTGCAGTAATCATTTAGCTTCCTTATTTAGCCGGCAAGACATCGCGATACTTCGGCCACTCTTTAATGAGCTTTTGCACAACGATGTTACCCACCTGATAGGCGGCCTCCTTCGCCGGCAGGCCATCTTCGGGATACTCCGCCGTCAAACTCCATGACGTGTCCTTGCCCGGCGGCGGCATGCTGTAGTTGCTGGCAGTGCGCAGAATCATCACGCGCTGCAAGTCGATCCGCTTGTCGCGCGATAAGCGGCCCAGCGCATTCATGACGCCGCTGTCTTCCATGTCGGTCATCATGAAATTACTTTGCGGACCGGCTTGCAGTTTCACCCAATCGTTGGCCCATTCGTTCATGTGATTGCCATGCCAGTAAGTGCTCGACGCCAGATCATCGCCGATGGTGACAAACGGCGGTCGCGTGGCGTTGGGATAACCTGCGAATTGTTTGCGGAACGCAGCAATCACCGGCGTATCCGCGACCGGATGATCCTTGGTCAATTCATAAGCCCACTGCGCCAGTGAGTTGTTGAGTTGAAACTTGATGGGATCGACGGTCCAGCTTTTTTCATTTTTGTCGTTTGGTTTTTTCGAACCCAACGGCAACAAACCATATTGCCAACCGGCCGGCATGTCACGCGCATCGATTTCATAGAGCAAATCGCCATCGACAACCTGACGCATCCACGCCGCCGTGCCCAGCGACACATCCAACGGATCGCCGCCGGCAATGCCCGCCACTAACCAGTAGGCTTTGCTCAAGTCGAAACGACGATCAAGCCCCAGCGCCATGATGGACGTTGCCGCATTGGCTGTTGCCATGCCGGTGCAAATGGCTAACACGCCTTGATCGTTCATCCGCAGTTCGTATTGCCCCATCGGGAAAGGAAATACGCGGTTGAGTTGCAGTCGCTCCACCCAGAATTGCAATTCGCCGGGCGCATCGCCGGTAATGGCACCCTCTTCGAAGGTGGTGACGACGACAACTTTCACTGGAATAGGTTGGGCTGTGGCCAACAAAGGCATGGACATAACTAACGCTATTAGCAGTGGACGGAAGGTGCGGAAATTCATACGCAAGGTTCCTGAATTTTGGCGTGTTCAATATTTCAATATAAAGATGAGCTTTCAACAAACGTCTGCTCTCCCGGTTGCGTTGAGCCCGTCGAAACGTTTTTTGATTTTGAAGAATCCTTCGACACGCTGCGCTGCTCAGGACGAACGGAATTAATCAGACCTTCCTTAAATGCGGCCGATCACTTATCGATGCCATCTGGCGCATTGACCAACACATCGTCATCACTACTCCATGCCGGCGCAGTGATCGCATAAAACTCCAGCGCTTCTTCAGCACTTGCTTTGATCGAGCGCACCACCTTCGGTGGAATGACGATGTATGAGCCAGGTCGTAATGCCTGTGTCTGTTTGCCGGTGCGAATTTCGCCATGACCTTTGAGCACGAAGAAAGATTCTTCACCCTGCTTGGTGTAACTCCAGGCGCTGGCTTTGCTCGGTTCGAGATGAAAGTAAGCAACACTGACTTTGTCGCTGCGTGCAGAAGCCGGCGCGGTACGCCCGGTGAGTTCCTTGAGCAAGACGCCGGGCGAGACGATAATATCTTTCAGTTCGTCGGGATGATGCACGCTGAGAGTTTGCGCAAGCGCCAATCCGGGAAGCAGTGCCAGTAACAACCATCTCGTCATAAAACCTCGGTGACGTTGATCGAAGAAAATAAGACACTTCGACACGCTGCGCTGCTCAGTGACCGGCGTGTTTTCGTAGTGGCCGTTCGAGAACGGCCTTCTTTTTTCAGAGGGCGGTTCGCGAACCGCCCCTACAAATAGGATCCGGTCACTGAGCAGCGCAGCGTGTCGAAGTGCCCGGCTCTCCATCCACTCACATAATCTCGACATGACCCACTATTTCTCACCATCACTCTTCGCCGTAAAAAAACTCTCATCCAGCGGCTTGTGCTGCAATATTTCTTCGCGGGTCAATCCTTGTACTTCATGCGGAAACACCAGCCAGTCATCGGTGGCGCGAATGTAGTAATCCGGCGTCAATGCAGTGCGATTGCGCGACGGCTTGAAATACGTGGTGGCGATGCGAATGGAACCCGGCAGGTTGCGACGACATCGACGTTGTAGTTCTGCAATCACAGCTTGCAGGCTACGGCCGGTGTCGAATACATCGTCGATCAATAAAAGATTGTCTTCCGCCGACAAGCGCGACACCAGATAGTCCACCGCATGCACACGCACCATGTCGGCCTGTTGATCCAGCGCGGTATAAGAAGAGGTGCGAATCGCAATGTGATCGCATTGAATGCCGTGATACTCCAGCACTTCCTGCACGGTAATGCCGATGGGTGCGCCGCCGCGCCACAATGCAACCAGAAAGGTCGGGCGGTAACCGCTGCGTAGGATCTTGAGTCCCAGCTCCATCGAATCGCGCAACAGCGAATCGGCCGATATATAGATTTTTCCATCCACTCATCTCCGCAGCGCTGCGTATGCTCAGAACCTGTTCTCAAGTCATCTGATCGTGCCGGGTTGTAAATAAGCGGTCAATGCAATTGTGTATAGGGAATGGATCTTGCATTTTCACTTAAGTGAACTTGCCATTGCGACAGCGTGAATCTTCGAGGCATGCATGTTGAATCGACGTCGATTCCTGATCAGCACCAGCGCCGCAGCTTCCTGGCTGGCAACGCCTGCAGCACTGCGCGCGGCGAGCGCGTTGTCGACGTGGCAAACCAATCCGTTCACTCTGGGAGTGGCCAGTGGCGCACCGACCAGCGATGGCTTTGTGCTGTGGACACGGCTTGCACCCGATCCCCTTTGCGCGGATGCAATGACCCCAGGTGGGTTGTGTGCCGGCGATGTGCCGCTGCAATTTGAAATCGCGAGCGATGACGCCATGCGCAACATTGTGCAAAGCGGCTCGGCACAGGCCGAAGCGCAGTTTGCACATTCCGTGCATCAGCAGGTGCGCGGACTGAAACCCAATCGTCCTTACTGGTATCGCTTTCGCAGTGGCGACGCCTACAGCGCTATTGGCCGCGCCATCACGTTGCCCGCAGCGAGCGCGCCGCTGGAAAAACTGCACTTGGGGTTCGTGTCTTGCGCCAACTATGAGCATGGCTATTTCTCTGCGTATCGTCATTTGGCAGAAGAGCAACCTGATCTGGTGCTGTTTCTCGGCGATTACATTTACGAATACGTGGATAAGGTATCGACCGATCTGGTGCGCACGCACAGCGATGGTGTTGAAGCCACCGACTTGCGCACCTATCGCAATCGTTATGCGCAGTATCGACTCGATAACGATCTGCAACAGGTGCACGCCATCGCACCGTCGTTAGTGACGTGGGACGATCACGAAGTAGTTAACGACTACGGCGATCTGTTGTCGGCCACGTATGGCGCTGCGCCGACGTTTCCTGCTCCCGCCGAATTCAAGCTGCGTCGCGCCGCGGCTTATCAGGCGTTTTATGAGCACATGCCGTTGACGCCGCGACGGTTACCGCATGACGCGCAGTTGCGAATCTACGATCAATTTTCACTGGGCAACTTTGCGCAGATATTCATGACCGACACCCGCCAGCATCGCAGCCGCGCGCCCTGTTATGGTCCACCGAACAATGTGCCAGGTCGTGTGATCGCGCCGGACGAATGCCCGGAGCTGCTGGACGAGTCGCGCTCCATGTATGGCGTGTCACAGGAGCAATGGCTGTATCAAAATATGGCGAAATCCACCGCACGCTGGAACATCATTGGGCAAAGCGTATTGATGGCGCAGGTGCGGCGCCGCAGTCCCACCGGCAAGCCACTGTACTGGACCGACGACTGGAATGGTTTTCCGGCCAGCCGCCGGCATCTGCTGCAACACGTGCATGACAGCAAGGTGAGTAATCCCATTGTCATCGGTGGCGACGCGCATGCGTACTTCGCCAACGATTTGAAAGTCAATTTCGACGACGAGACATCACCGGTGGTTGCCAGCGAATTCGTCGGCACCTCGGTGAGCTCCAAACCCGGCTTCGATTTCAGCGACGTGCTCGCCGAAAACCCGCACATGCGGTATTTCAATCGCGACTATCGCGGCTATGTGTCGATGCAGTTGGGGCCGAAACAACTGCATGCGCGTTATCAGGCGATCTCCGATCCACGCGACCGCGATGCCGGCGTGCGCACCTTGCAGGAGTTTGTCGTCGAAGACGGCAAACCGGGTGTGCAGCCCGCGTGACACCGCAGGCTTGCCGCGGTTGAGATTGTGTACATTTTTAGAGCGCAGTGTGTACATCACTGGTGCAGATAATCGACAAGCCCTCTCGCGCCGCAATGCTTTTCGTAGCGCCGCGTCGGTTGCTGATGCGCAAAGATTAATCTTTTCATTTCCATCGATTGCCCTGGTCCGTTAATAAATGCGCTTATTTTCCCGCTGATTTTCGCTATCTCGTCACCACCGGACAGTACGCGGAATGGCGGCCCTAAAAAATTTACTCACTGCCGGCGAAGCTGTGCACGGTTTTTGCAAACCATCCGGTTACGAGCGCGGCCTGTATTCGATTCCACCAACACCGGCACACAGGCGCGGCTCCATCCCGCATGCCGCACATAGGCATTGCGCACTTGAACGAATGAAGGGTTGCCAAATCGACATGAACAAATCACGCCTGTCTTCCACCTGCAAGTTGACTAACCGATTACCCGTGATACTTGTCTCTATCGCCTCCGTCGCGCTGCCGTTGCACGCGGCGCTGGCTGCAGACAAGAAAGACGACGTAACTAATCTCAGCGATGTGGATGTTGTCGACGATACCCTGCAAATTCTGCCCACCGAACCAATCAGCTCGGTATTTGGCTTCGGCAAAAGTGCATTGGAAACACCGCGTGGCGTAACCAGCATCAGCAATGAATTGATGAACAGCGTCACGATTACTGAGATTGATGACTTGGTGGCCATGTCGCCGGGGTCATTTACCCAGTCTTTCTTTGGCGTTGCCGGCTCTCTGGATGTGCGTGGCACAGCCGGTGAAAACTATTTTCGTGGGGTTCGTCGCATCGAGAATCCGGGCAACTATCCGCAGGCAATCGGTGCCAGTGATCGCATCGATATCGTGCGTGGTCCAGCCTCCCCACTTTATGGACCGTCACGAATCGGTGGCTATTTGAATTTCGTGCCGAAGTCAGCACGCGCATCGACCGGACAATATTTACCTGAAGCTCAGGGTGAGATAGGCATCACTACCGGCAGCTGGAGCAAGAAAGTGCTTCACGCGGAAGTGGGTGGTCCAACTGAACTGTTTGGAAAGCAGTTGGGTTATTACCTGTACGGCGAATCGGAAAATTCCGGCAGCTACTACGAAAATACCTCGACGATTCAAAGCATTTTGCAAGCTTCTTTCGACATGAAGCTTTCCGACAATTTACGCACCGAATTCGGTGGTATGTATCAAAACTTCAAAGGCAATCAGGTCGCCGGTTGGAATCGTGTCACCCAAGATCTGATTGACCATGGAACCTACGTAACGGGAAGCCCGGCGTCCAAAGACGCCAACGGCGATGGCTTGATGTCCAACGCTGAATCGGCTGGCTTATTTGTATTCGTTCCACCTGGAGCCCCACTACCGACAGCGGCTACATTGCCTGCAGGACTAGCGCTATTAAATCCTGGCGTCGCTCACATCAATGGTAGTCAGGTACTGGTGCAAGAAGACGATACGCTCGAAGACAAAGTTCTTACGCTGTACGGCGATCTCATCTACGAACTTTCCGATGGGTTCAAAGCAACCAACAAGATGTTCTACGAGTCGCTGGATAACCTCAACGAAAATGCCTATGGCTTTTCGCAGTATGCAAAAACCTACGCGTTTGAAGATCAGTTGAATTTCGAGTTAAGTAAGCGCTTCGGCATTTTCGACGCAAAAGTTCAATTCGGCCCTTCGGTTCGCTATCAAAACTTTGAACACGGCGATGACTTTACAAATGAATACTACGATCGTCGCGATCTAACACTGCCCGGCTCACCAATCGATCGCCGCACGCTGGCTACGCGCGGACAAGAGTTGTACGCCGATCACACCAAAGGCCATTACCTCGATACCGGCGTAGCTGTGCTGACTGATCTCACCTGGTTCAACAAGTTGAACTTCACCGGCGGCGCTCGTTACGACAACATAAATATCAAGGCGCGTTCTCCGTACGACGTGAATGGTTTCTTCGATTCGCAGCCCGGCGAACATGCCTCGGATACCAAGCATGCCACTTCTTGGTCAGCGAGCTTGTCTTACACCCTGCCGTTCAATATTCGGCCCTATGTGACCCGCTCCAAACAATCTACATTGGTCACCGGACAAGGCGGACAGGTTCAACCCAACGCTATTCTGGCCGATGAGGCGGTAGCAGACTCAAATCTGACGGAGTTTGGCGTTAAAACTACGTTGCTTAACGGCCACCTGTACATAGCACTGGATTATTACAAGCAAGAGCGAGTCGATGTTAACGCGCAAGATCTCGTCTCTAACAACACGACGCAGGCAAAAGGCACTGAACTCGAATTTACTTGGGTTGTGATCCCGCAACTATCACTCATTGGTGCCTATACCAAAAATAAGATTATCAATCTGACTGCTGTCAGCGAAGGTAATCAGCAATGGTTCTTTGGTGCGGCCGATCTCGGCGTATCACCCGCGAGTCTCGCAGGTGGCGCTGTACTAGGCTTCTTACCGGTAAGTGGCGATCAAGCTGCGCAGAAAGCCGGCATTCCTGACAAAGTCTATAGCCTGAATGCCTTGCTTAATTTCGACAAATGGTTACCGGGTGTTAGTGGCAGTGTTGGCTTTACACATGCTGATGCGGTGTATTCCGGCTTCGCAAGAGCGATCAAGCTGCCGGCATATACATTGTTGAATGCTGGCCTGCATTACGAAAAGGGACACTGGAAAGCAGGTTTGCAGGGTAAGAATCTAACCAATGAAAAATACTTCCGCTCCAACTTTCCTGACTTATATGGCGACAACATTGTGTTACCTGAATTACCACGTAACTACGTGCTGGAGCTAGGTTACAAGTTCTAATCGATGCTGATCTCTGCGTGGTAGCGCAAGGAGGCGCGTTTCGCGGTGTGCAGATGGGATCTGCACACCGCCCTTAATTTTAGAGACGCTTATTTATGTTTCGTACTTGGTTGCGCGTGTTGCTCGTTAGCGTTTCATTGGGCGTGACATTGATTGATGTTGCTCATGCCGCGCCTGCCAAAGCCATTCCGATCAAAGCCATTCCCGTCAAAATCGTCGTCGTCAACATGTTTGAAATCGGCGCCGACACCGGCGATGTGGCCGGCGAGTTTCAGTTGTGGAAGGAGCGACAACATCTCGATCAGCGTTTTGCCTTCGCCCATCACCACGATCTTTATTTCAATCCGAAAACCGGTGTACTCGGCATGGTCACCGGCATGGGCACGGCCAACTCGGCAACCGCAGTGATGGCATTGGGTCTCGATCCACGCTTCGATTTATCCAAGGCCTATTGGTTGATTGCAGGCATTGCCGGTGTCGATCCGCAAGATGCATCGATCGGTTCGGCAGCCTGGGCCGAATGGCTGGTTGATGGCGATCTGGCGCATGAGATCGATGCACGTGAAATACCCAGCGATTGGCCTACTGGTTACTTCGCGCGTAACACCAAGAAACCCTATGACCCCAACAAGCCCACACCGGATGGCGAAGTGTTTCATCTGAATCCAGCGCTCACCGAATGGGCTTATCAGTTAACACGCAATGTGAAGTTGGCAGATAACGCGGCGCTACAAAAAGAACGCGCACAGTTCAGTCAGTATCCCAATGCACTGAAGCCGCCATTCGTACTCAAGGGCGACAACTTGGCGGGTATGACCTTCTGGCATGGCAAGTTGCTCAATGAATGGGCGAATCGCTGGACCAAGTACTGGACCGATGGCAAAGGCGAATTCGTCACCTCGGCAATGGAAGACACCGGCAGTTATCAGGCACTCACGTATCTGCATCCCACCGGCAAGGTCAACAAGGAGCGTGTAATGGTGTTGCGCACCGCCAGCAATTACACCATCCAGCCCGACAACATGACTGCCGCTGAACACCTGCTGCAGGAAAACGCAGGCTATGCGGGGTTGAATGCTTCGGTTGAAGCGGCTTACGACGTTGGCAGCGTGGTGGTCAATGAAATTGTGACGAAGTGGTCGACTTATCGGGGTCACACTCCGCAGTGATGCTTTGGTAAACCTTGTCCTGGTGCTGCGCTGTTATCAAGGTTCCCATGAATGCGTGTTCCAGCCCAATTCAGCCACTGATTCCAGCTCTATCCATACCAGTCGTTCCAGTTCAAATCCAGCCACCTATTCCAGTCAGACGTAAGTCAACGATTCCATTTCAAACTGAGCCAACATGTTTTTGAGACGACCAACGATTTGCTGGTTGTAGATCTCATTACGCGATCAAACGTCAACTATTTTCTAGCACGCGTCCTGCACGGTGCTCGATACACCTCGCGTTCCCTGCTCTTCCCTCACTGAGGTTGCGTATCGGGCGACTGTATCGGCGGCCCACGGTATCCGTACTACCTTGAATTCACTTACTGCCGCGCGGCGACGTGCGGGAAAAACGTTTGAGGATCGCGATGGATATCGGCTGGTGCTTGCCCAAACAACATAGTCAGCCCCAGCCTTTACTCCCGACCCGCACCAGAGTAGCGTCCGTTCAGCATCCAAGAGAGGAGGGCTCGCCATGACACCCTGGGAATTTCAAGGCCGCGAACTCATCAACTGCAATTGTGCCTACGGATGTCCCTGCCAGTTCAACGCGCTGCCGACGCACGGCAAGTGCGAAGCAGTGGGCGGCATGATGGTCGATAAAGGACATTACGGCGATGTGCGACTCGACGGCTGCAAGGTCGCGATTGCGTTCAAGTGGCCCGGACCGATTCATGAAGGCAAGGGTCAGGGGCAAGTCATCATCGACGAGGCCGCGACACCGGCGCAGCGCGGGGCATTGCTGAAAATTCTGTCGGGTCAGGACACCGATCCATTCGCGACGGTGTTCGCGGTGTTCGCCACCACGTTCGAGAAAGTGTTCGATCCGATCTTTGCGCCGATCGATATCGCCATCGATGTCGATGGGCGTCATGGTCATGTGCGCGTCAAGAACATGATCGAGGTCAAGGGCGAGCCGATTCTCAATCCAGTGACCAAGCAAGAGCATCGGGTGCGTATCGATCTGCCGCACGGCTTTGAATACGAACTCGCGGAAGTCGGGTCGGGCGTCAGTCGCGCGCAGGGCAACGTCGCCATTCAAGTCAAGGACAGCTACGCGCAGTTTGCGCATATTCATTTGAACAATCACGGCGTGGTGAAACATCGCAACGTGACGTGAGCGCAGTGCACGCGCTGCTCGGGCGTGAGCGCGCCATTACCGTCGCGGGTCTGGCGCTGCTCACGCTGCTGGCGTGGATCTATCTCTGGCGCGGCGCAGGCATGGGCATGTCGGCACTCGACATGACGACGCTTGCGCTGTTCCCGCACGATCAGCCCGAACCCATGCCCGGCATGGTCATGCCGCCCATTACCTTTGTAACCGTTGTTGCCATGTGGTGGGTGATGATGATTGCGATGATGACGCCGAGCGCGGCGCCATTGATCCTGACATACAGCCGCGTGCTGCAGCACACTGCGATGCAAGGGCGCATGACGAATGCGCATGCGCCGACGTTATTTCTCGTCTGCGGTTATCTGGCGATGTGGCTGGTTTTCTCTGTCATCGCCGCCGCGCTGCAATTCGTCTTGCAACGCGGCGGCGCGATTTCGTCGATGATGCTGTGGTCCAACAGCGCGTGGCTATCGGCGGCAGTGTTGATTGCCGCAGGTGTGTATCAGTTGTCTCCGCTGAAACAAGTGTGCCTTAAGCATTGCCGTGGCCCAGTGCAATTTCTAACCAAACATTGGCGCCCGGGTCGCTTCGGCGCGTTCGCCATGGGCATGCGACACGGTGCATGGTGCGTGGGCTGCTGCTGGTTGTTGATGACGCTGTTGTTCGTCGGCGGTGTGATGAATGTGGTGTGGATTGTGCTGTTGGCGGTGTTGGTGTTGATGGAGAAAGCCACCACGCATGGCGTAATGATGAGCCGGGCTACCGGCCTGCTATTGATCGTATGGGGCGTCGCCACTGCGTTGCGATAGGCCGATCCCATCCGGGGATAGGAAGAACAAACGCGCTTTTCCACCGAAGCCAGTCCGGTGCAGCCGACTGGCAGGCTGCTATCACCGCCCCCACTTCATCTAGAGCCCCGAACAGTTGGGCATCGCCGCGAATCAGCACTTCGAGTTCAATATCTGTCGCACGCGTATGTCGAGTTGTTGAAGGAAAACGGTTTTCAAATTTCCAACTCTGCCAAAGGAAATCCGTATCACAACGCCATGGTCGAACGATTTATGAAAACCCTCAAACAAGAGGAGGTCTACCTGGCCAACTACGACACCTACCTCGACGTCATTGAAAACTTGCCGACTTTCATCGAGGAGGTGTACAACGAAAAGCGGGTTCACTCAGCGCTGGAATATCTCACGCCGAGCGAACTGGATAATGCCATCGCAGTCGATCCGTCCATTGCCAGTCGGTTCGAGCTCCATCTGTGATCCGCTCAGCCTCTCCAACTTACCGCCCGCACTATAGTCCGACCAATTTAGGAATACCGGGAGAGGAAACAATGAAAGATCGTCTTAAAGGCCGCCGCGTCATCGTGTTCGGCAGCGCCACCGGCATCGGCGCCGCGACCGTGAAGCGCCTGACCGAGGAAGGCGCGCGGGTTTGCGCCGCCGACATCAACCTCGAAGGCGCGGAGCGCACGGCCAAGGAAGCCGGCGGCGAAGCCTTCGCCGTTCATGTCGACATTTCCGACGAAGCATCCGTCAATCAGGCTACGGAAACCGCCGCGCAACGTTTCGGCGGGCTTGACGGCGCGCTGGTCAACGCCGCCGATTTGCGCGTGATCATGCAGGATTCCGATGCGCTGACGCTCGATCTCGCCGTGTTCGACCGCACGATCGCCGTCAATCTGCGCGGCCATTTGCTCTGCACCCGCGCTGTGCTGCCGCACCTGTTGAAGAACAAGGAATCCGCGATCGTCTACACAAGCTCCGGCGCCGCTCATGGCGCAGAGCCGACGCGCCCGTCCTACGCCATGTCCAAAGCTGGTATCAATGCGCTGATGCGCCATGTCGCGGCGCGTTGGGGCAAGCAAGGCGTTGTCGCGAATGTGCTCGCCCCCGGCTTCACCGTCACCGGCGAAATGAAGAAGGCGATGGAAGCCAACGCCGAAGAAGCCAAGAAATGGTCGGACTATTACATGACCAAAACGCCGCACACACGCCTCGGCAAACCGGAAGACCATGCAGGCGTGATCGCCATGCTGCTTTCAGATGATGGCCGCTGGATCAGCGGCTCGATCATCGACGTCAATGGCGGATCGCTGATGCGCGCCTAAAACATGATCGATGAGTAATTCGCACAGAACTTCGCTCAGTCACGGGTGAATATGTGGAACAGCCGCGATCTCGACAAAATATTGTCCTACTACACCGAGGACGTGATCTTTCATTCGCCGCGCATCCGCATCGTTCGAATTCTTTCAAGGGCAGCAATGCGATCAATTCTGTAATCCCACAAGCGGCGACGAATAGTGGAATATTTTGATCAAATGCACCCTGCTATTGCATACCCCAACGCGGCACCACTCCTCCACGCGGAATATGCGGATGCACTTCACGTTCGTAGAGCTTCAGCATTTCCCAACCGCGCTTCGGCTCGATGCCACCGAACAGCGGTGTTAAATAGAACGAGCTGTTATCGCCCAGCTCCTCGACCACCTCAAGCACCTGTTTCGGCGTTAGCACTTTATATGCATGAGTTTCGCGAATCGCGTCAGCGGTCATACCGCCTGCGTACGGACCGATGGGAGTGCCATACGCTGCAGCAGTCCAGCGCGAATACGAATCGAGTACATGCAATACATGCGGCGTTATCCACTCCCAATCGCGTTCCGGATTTTCCGAAATCCACACGAATGTCGGTGCCTGTTTCGGATATTCGCCTGGATCGGCCTTGCCGATTTTCAAACACTCATCGCGATACGGCTGCCAGTTCTTCGGCTCGAACAATGGCACCAGGAAACCATCGGCGATATGCGCGGCAGCACGTGCGACTTTCGGCGCCATGCCACCGAGCATTACCGGTATCGGCTTGTCGGGCACCGGCGAAATCAAACAGGGCCTGCCCTCATATTCGAAAGGTTCGCCTGTCCACGCCTGTTTCAATACCTCGGCCGTTTGACAGGTAAATGCGAAACGATCTTCGACGCGGCGGCCATACATTGCAAATTCGGAAGGACGATAACCGAAGCCAAGCCCAAGCTCCATGCGACCGTTGCTGATGATCTGCGCCACGGCAAGATCCTCGGCCAGACGAATCGGGTCGTAGCATGAGGCGAGCAATATCGCCAGGCGCAGTTTGATCTGCTGCGTGCGCGCCGCCATTGCGCTGGCAAGAATCAGCGGCGATGGGTTATAGCCGTCGTCCGAACCATGATGCTCGCCAAAACCGAGTACATCGAAACCGATCTTATCGGCCCATTCGCTCATATCGAGCGCAGCAGAAAACAGTTCGGCACGCGGCGCACCAAATGCCGGTGCGCGCATATCGAAAATCATTACCAGTTCCATAACTCGAACTCCGGACGTTGACGAATAATTAGTAGTGCTCGCACCTTGCGCGCGAGCTCATATAGATCAAGATGCCCGCGTTTAAATTTTTGCCGGATCGATATAGCGGAGACCATCAACGGTCTCACCTTTGCGCAGACGCTTTTTGATTTCTTCCAGTTCGGCATGGAACCCCGATTCGTACGACACGAATTCGAGGTAAAACCCTAACTCCTCCATCGTATCGAACTGCACCTGCTTCATGCCGCGATAACCGTCGCGCGAGATTTCGCGAAGACCGCATTTCGCTGCATGCGCCGCGGCGCCCTCCAAATCGTCGACACGAAACGAGACAAACGAAACGCCCTGCCCGTGCGTGCGGATATGATTCGCGACAAAGCTATCCTCTTCGGCCGACTGAAAAACATCCATAAACGCCTGCGCACCGTTGTCGCTATCGAAATTAACGCACGCGTTATAAAACCCGAACTGCTGCAGATTGCTGATTGGCGTAATGTTGGGGCCGAACAGCTGCTGCATGATTTCCAAAAAACGTTTGATGTTCCGAATATTGAAATGGATGTGATCGATGCCATAGGTTTTGATAGTCATTACAAAACTCCTAATTCGGTTACGTTATTTTTATCGAGTGTCGAAAGATTGCATTTATTGGGTATGACACCAGCTCGGCATCACCCCGCGCGGCACATGCGGATACACCTCTCGCTCAAACAACCGCAGCATTTCCCACGCTCGTTTTGGATCGGCGCCCGCCAGCAACGGCGTCAGATACAGCGAGCTGTTATCGCCCAGATCCACAATCAATTCGCGCGTTTCTTTCGGTGTCAGCACTTGGTAAGTGTTGCTGTTGCGTATCGTATCGATGGTGACATCAGCCTGATAAACACCCCGCGCGGTACCGTAAGCCTCGGTGGTCCAGCGCCCGTACGATGCCTGCACGTGCAGAATATGCGGCGTCAACCATTCCCAATCGCGATCGGGATCTTCGGAAACCCAGAGAAATGTCGGGCCCTGTTTCGGATATACACCCGGATCGCGCTTGCCGAGTTTGATGCATTCTTCGCGGTAGGGTTGCCACACATCGGGGCCGAATAATGGCGCAAAGAAACCATCGGCAACGCGCGCCGCTGCGCGCGCCACGGCGGGGGCGGTGGCACCCAGCATCAGCGGCACCGGTTTTTCCGGAATCGGCGCAATTAAACAGGGACGCCCTTCGTACTCGAACGATTCACCGGTCCATGCCTGCTTTAATACCTCTGCCACCTGCAAGGTGTATTTGAAGCGATCCTTAACATCGCGTCCGTACATCTTGAACTCGCATTGGCGATAGCCGAAACCGAGACCAAGTTCGAAACGGCCGCCGCTGAGAATTTGCAGCACAGCGACATCTTCAGCCAAACGAATCGGGTCATAACATGACGCGAGCAGTACAGCAGTGCGTAACCGAATACGTTGCGTGCGCGCCGCGAACGCGCTGGCCAATATGAGCGGTGATGGGTTGTAGCCGTCGTCCGAGCTATGGTGTTCGCCCAGGCCGAGCACATCGAAACCGACCTTGTCAGCCCACGCCGCGATATCGAGCGCTGCAGCAAATAGTTGCGATCGGGGCGTAGCCCAGCCGGGCGCACGCATATCGTTAATAATGACCAACTCCATCCCTACTCACCTCGCTATTTTTATTCGATTGACCGTATCCGCTTGAACGACGATGGTGGAAATTCATCGCGACGATTTCAATGACCCGCGCTTGGCGCCGTTGAGAAACACACGCGTTATGAAGGCTGCATGGCGCTCGATTTCGCGGGCGTTCGACAGCTCGAGCTTGAACGAAACCCGTTTCTGCCACTCCGACAACGCCATCGATATAAACAATTGCGCCGCGTCCTTTTCATTATTGCGCTCGAGTCCTTTTTGACGCAGATAAGCGCTGATCGGCAGCAGTAGATTTTGGATGTGATTCGCTTCGGCAGCTTTTATCAACTCCGGAAATTCATTGCTGTCGCGATATACCAGCATGCCCAGGCGCATGCTCGTGTTGGATGACAACATATGCACCAGCGTTGCCGCATAAGCGCTCAGCACTTTCGCAATATCTTTGGCATTGGGGTCGAGCGTCGGAAACTTGGTCGCGCCGATATCGATGCACGCCTTAAACAGACTGAGCTTGTCGGAATATTGGTAATACAGCGTGCGCGGCGACACATCGGCTTTTTCGGCCACCATGCGCATCGTCACCGCGCGATAACCCAGATCGCAGAACAACGTGCGGGCGACGTCGAGAATAACTTCGAGTTTTTGCTGCGCATCCTCCGCTGTCGGCCGGCCTTTGCGGGATATTGCGGCCTCTATTCCACCTGCCATTACCGTACTCCCCATGAAGCTTGTGTCGGCCGCGCAGCATTATCGCCATCGATTGCATACAGCGTTATTTATATCGGCCGGTATCATTATATTTATATCGACCGAGATAATTAATGCAAGCGAAATCTCATTACGGAGCGCAACCCTATTCCGGACTCTGCGTGTAGCGAAAAACCGTTGGCTTTCGCCAAGCGTTCTTCACCGTGCGCATCAGTGGCGGGCAAGGTTTGGAGAGTGAATGCCTTCTTGCCGGCATGCCGGCCCATGGCTATGCGGTAGGCGATGCAGTGGCCACGCAAGCCGTCCATACACGCGCTTTCCTCATCAAGTGCGTCCAATTGCAGATAGTCATGCTCTGGATCACGCAGCAACAAACTCTGACGTTTCAGCGTTTTCGTCAGCAGATCTATGACGGACTGGAACAAGTGCCGCGCGCGCTGGCCGACGTGCTGAGCGGCAACAATGCAGGCGGCAAGTCGTTGGTGCGGGTGAATGAGGACAACAGTCGCCGCTCATGAGAATGCATTGCCCGCCGTCGCGGCGGGCAATGCGCGGCCTCAAGCGTGACTTACCGTCGCATCGAGAACGATAACGCCACCGAACGCGAACGTTGTAGCAGCGACCACGCCAGTCCCGGTGCGGTGGCAATGGCCGATGCGCTGTTACGCACTTTGGCGTCGTTCAAGTTCTTGCCGATAAGGGCGACTTCCCAGTTGCGGTTATCGGGGCCGTATCCCAGGCGCAGATCGATCTGCTTGTACGATGGCTGATAAACCAGCTCATCGTCGGTTGACGACAAATAGTAGCCGGACGAATAGAACACATTCGGCTCGATGCGTACGCTGTGTTCGTCGCTGGTGGGAACTGTCCAGGTGAAACCGGCAGTGGCGGAGAAGCGCGGCGCAAATGCCGTGGGCCGGCCCGAGAGATCCTGCACGCAGTTGGAACCGGCGGTGGCGATCTGCAGGATCGTGCATGCGGCGCTCTTGTATTCGGTGAAGTAGGACTTGATGTAAGCGCCGGACACATTGACGTTTAAGTGTTCGATGATGCGATAACTGGTGTTGAACTCCACGCCCTTCGATACCGAAGAAGCGGCATTGCCCACGGTTGAAATGATTGCGCCGGTCGGTCCGATCAACGACAGCGCTTGCTGCAGGTCCTTGAAGTCTTCGTAGAACACATCGGCGGTGAAAAACAAGTCGCGCTGCAGTGCCGTACCTTTGATACCGAGTTCATAGGAATCGACGTTCTCCGAATCGAATTGCGCCGGCGTGTTGGAATCGCTGAAACCACCGGCCTTGAAGCCCTTGGTGTACGACGCATAGCCGGTGATCTCGGAGGTGATGTCATACGACACGTTCGCCGACGGCATCAGCTTGCTGTAGTGCGTGTGCGGGTTGGTGAATGGATTGTTGTTGGTGGCAGCGGTCGGGAAAATCTTCGCCTGCGTCGCCGGATCGAGTTCGATGAAGCCGTTAGGGTCGGCCGTCGGCGAGCCGATGCCGACACGGCCGCGACGGCTGGCGTCCTTGGTCACGCGCGTATAGCGCAGACCCGCGCTGGCTTTGAAACCGGCACCGAGCTTCGCGGTCAATTGACCGAAGCCCGACAGTGTTTGATCGATTTGATACAGGCTGCGATTGTTGCCTATCGGTGTGCTGGCCGATGTCACCGGCGCGCCGGCCGTGCCGGCCGCGGTCGAGTTGAACAGCGATGCATAACTATCGCTGTCGAGATCGCCGTGCGAGTAATACGCACCGGCCATGTATTGCAGCCAGTTGTCGTTGTCGGATTCGAGACGCAGTTCCTGCGTGAAGAGCTTGTAGGTTTCTATTTGCCGGAATGGGTTATAGAAGTAACCCGCAACACCCGTGACCGGCAGCGGTGTGGCATTGATGAATGAGTTCGCTTTTTCGTAGCTGTAGCCGCTGATGGAATTCAACGCCATGCCGTCGAGGCTGAGACGGTTGGTCCACGCACCTTCCCACACGTCGAGATTGAATGAAGACGGACCCGTGTCGGCGTGGAAGTCGAGCCGGTTGTCGATATCGGTGGTGCCTTTCAGATTGAGATACGCAAGACACGGACCGCGCGCCGCAGGATAACCGGCCGGTGGTGGACAGCCGGTGATCTCCGCGTTGAAGGTACTCTTGTCGCGATTGATGGCGTAGTCCACGCGTAGATCCGAACGGAACGCGTCGGACGGTTCCCAGCGCAGTGACGCGCGCACGATGCCATCGCGCATGCGCGGACCGTCGCTGCCGGAATATTCGTTGTGGGTATAGCCCTCCATGCCGGAGAACTGCGCGGCGAAGCGTGCCGATAACGTATTGCTCAACGGTCCGGTCAGCGCGCTTTGCAACAGAAACTGTCCATCAGTAGGCGCATACAAAATCTGCGTGTCATAGCCGAAGTCACGCGATGGCTTGCGCGTGGTGATATTGAGCGCGCCGGCCACGGTGTTATTGCCGAAGAACGTGGTCTGCGGACCGTTGAGCACTTCGACGCGTTCGACATCGAACAAGCCCGCCTGTGTGGTGCGCGAGCGCGGCCGATAAACACCATCGACGAAAGTGCCGACGGCTTGCTCGAAGCCGGCATTCAAGCCCGAGCCCACACCACGAATGTGAATGTTGTTCGACTGCACGCCGGTGCCGATGTGCACTGCCGGCTGGCGAATGGACAGATCCATCAAGTCGGTGGTGCCCATCTTCGCAATGCTTTCACCGCTGGTGACCGCGACGGAAATCGGCACGTCTTGAATGCGCTGCTCACGGCGTTGCGCAGTCACCATGATTTCCTCCAGTTCGGTCGAGCTGCTGCTCGATGCAGCAGTGGCCTGTGTGGTGTCCGACGCCGTTTCGGCGTGCGCTAACATTGAGTATGTCGAGCTGAAGCTCATGAGCGCCGCAGATGACAGCAGCGCCAGCTGATGAATTCTTATAGTCATCGTTCCCCCGATGTTGATGTGTTGAACAGTACTGATGACGGCACCGATCTCGGGCCGCGATTACTCAAGGTGACAATTCCTCCAGCGTGCGTCCCGTGGTTTCCGGCGCCCAGCGCCAACAAATGAGGCCGGTTATCGCGGCGATGATTGCGAAGCCGAGAAACACCGGACCGATGGAGCCGCGTGAAACGATCAGGCCGATCAGCCACGGTCCTGCTGCAGAACCCATGCGCAGCCATGCACTGCCGAGTCCGGCGCCAAGCGAACGCAGGCGAGTGGGATACAGTTCGCCGGAGTACAGATACAGCGAGTAAGTGATGGTCTGTAACGCCGCATACGCCAGCGTGGCGAACAGCAAGACGCGCGTGGGTGTGCTGGCGCCGAGTATCCACAGCGCCAACAGCGGCACCGAGGCAAACAACAGCGCGCCGGTGTACCAGCGGCGCCGGCCAACGCGATCGATGGTGAGTGCACATACCAGTGCGGCCAGCACCGCCACGCCGGTCATCGCAAAGCCGTAACCTATGGCGCGATCGACGGGTAGATCGAACACCGTGCGATACAACGTCGGCAACCACGTGACCAGGCCGTTGTTAATCATGTAAGCGCCGAACCACAACGCCCACAACAGCATCGTGCGCGGACCATAAAGCGCGCCGAACATTTCACGCCACGAACTCGCGGCGGGTTTAGCAACGATCACGGGTGCGGAGGCAGGTGGCAGCAGTGCGGCGCCGCTGCGGGTGATGCTGGTTTCAAGTCGTGCAATCACGCGTTCGGCATCGGCAAGCCGTCCGCGACTGATCAACCAGCGCGGACTTTCAGACAAGAAGAAGCGCAGCGGCACCACCAGTGCGATCGGCACCATGCCGACAATGAACATGGCTTGCCAGCCGGCAGTGGGCACCAGCGCATAGCCAATCAACCCGGAGAACACCAGGCCGACCAGAAATAGCAACTCGTATAACAAGAAGAAGCGGCCGCGCTTGCGAGCGCCGATGTATTCGTTGACGTATGCGCTTGCGACCGGCACTTCGCCGCCGGTGCCGATGCCTTGAAAGAAGCGGAATGCCATCAACGATTGCGCATCCCATGCAAAGATGCAGGCGCAACTCATTACGGCGAAAATGCAAATGGTGATGGCCAGCACCGGCAAACGGCCGATGCGCTCGGCGAGCCAGCCGAAGCACACCGCGCCAACCAGCTGACCGAGATAGCCTGATGAAATGATCGCTGCGGTTTCTGCAGGCGCCAGTTGCCATTGCTTGCTGAGCACCGGCAAGGCATAGGCGATCGCCAACGTGGTATAGCCGTCGAAGAATGTCGCCATGCCCACCACGCCACGCGCCCACATCACCGGCCGCGAGATCGGCAGGCGTTCGAGCCGCGCAATCAACCGCGACGCTTCGTTGTCGCCGGCCGCGGTCTCAGCGGGTGATTTGTTGTCGTGCGAAGGGTGGGCGAGGATGCTGTTCACGAGCGACTCCAGGCTGTGCGACGTCGTGTTGCAGAAGAGGAGCATCGCTGTTTCGCGGTAGCGCCGCGGAACAGCGATGGAGCGTCACGCCACCTTGCGTTGCGACTTGCCCAACCCTGCCGCATCCACTGCATCGGTAATGGCTTTGAGCGCCGCGCCTTCCGGCAAACGCGTCGGCGGCTGCACGCGCGCCGACTTGAGAATGCCGGCATGCGCCATCGCCACCTTCATGCGCGCATGTGCATCGCCGGTGGGTTCGCCGCCGCCGTACACCACGTTCTTGAGCGGATTCATCCAGGCCTGGATTTCCTGCGCTTTCTTGAGATCGCCCGCTTGCACGGCGGCGAACAGTTCGGCGATCTTGTCGGGAATGAACGAGGCGAAGCCCACCAGCGCGCCGTCCACGCCTTGCACCATCGATGCAAGCAGATACTCGTCGTGACACGTGAGCAGCGTGACGTTGGGATTCGCTTCGCGCACCGTGCGAATGTCATTGGCGTACTTGTTCATGTCGCGCGTGCCGATCTTCATGCATTTCACATGCGGCAGTTGCGCCAGCTGGCGCAGGGTCTCGAACGAGTACGACGCGCGAGTCCAGGCCGGATAAATGTGCACGATGATGTCGAGGCCGCAGGCTTCGCCCACTGCGTTGAAGTAATCGACCACGTTTTCCGGTTGCTGCATGCCGAAGCGCAGCCAGCCGTGCGGCGGCATCAACAGCAATGCCTTGGCGCCGGCATCGCGCGCCATCTTCGCGTGCTCGCTTGCTTCGGTAATGCCTTCGCAACAGATGCCGGAAATCACCGGCACGCGGCCTTTGGTTTCTTCCACCACGATGCGCGTGACTGCAGCGCGTTGGTGAGCAGTGAGTGCGAACACTTCACCGGTATGGCCATTGGTGGTGAGACCGCCAATGCCGTTGTGTTCCAGCAGCCACGCAGTGAAGCGGCGCAGCTCGGCTTCATCGATGCTTAGATCTTCATTGAATGGCACCTGCAGTGCCGGGAAGATACCTTTGTACATGCTCATGAGTGATGACCTCTGGTCTGTTGTTTCGGATGCGGTAAATGAAATCCGATGGTGCCGCCGGCTTCGATTGAAGCCGCAATTTCCTGGGCGGCTTGCTTGGCGGGTTCGAGTGCATCGCTTTCCAAGTGATCGGCGGAGCGACGGCTGCCCGGCGCGACGACACTGATCGCGCCCAGTGGCGCACCGTCCGCGCCGCGCACCGGCACCGCGAGAATGCGCAGTCCTTCGGTCAGCGTCGATTCGCCCACCATGTAGCCGCGGCGACGAATGGTGTCGAGCGCCGGCAGTACATCCTTGGGTGTGCGTTTGTCGCGAAAGCCATGTGTGCGTTCGCGACTGGCGGCGATGTACGCATCGAGTTGCGCGCGCGGCAAGAAGGCGAGAATGCACTGGCCGATAACGGCAATGTGCGCGGGCAGCGAAGTGCCGACGCGAATGTCCACGCCGAGCCGCACGATGCCGGCGCGCACGCGTTCGATGTACAACACGTCGGTGCCTTCCATCACCGCGAAGCTCGCGGCTTCACCGAATGTTTCCACCAAGCGTCGCAGCGCCGGCCGCGCCGCGTTGCGCAGATCGCGCCGCCCAATGGCGTGAAAGCCGAGATCGAGCACTTTCAAGGTGAGTGAGAAGCGCTTGGTGCGGTCGTCGCGGCGGATGTAGCCGATATCGACCAACGTGTTGAGCAAGCGGTAAGTAGTGCCGGCATCGAGTCCGGTGTGCGCGGCGACTTCACTCAACGTGAGATCTTCGCGGTCGTCGGAAAAGGCTTCGAGCACCCGAAACCCCTTCGCCAGCGATTGCACCGTGCTTTTCGCCGACACGACGACACCGCCGCCATCAGACTCAACGCGTTTGTGCTTCAGCATAGGCCCCCGGTTTTTTCGCACCGAACAATTTTCGGAATGCGAAAAATATTTCGTTCACATGGGCCGACTCTAGGCAGCGGTTTTTGGGCCGTCAATCACTTCGTGAGGCGTTTCCGAAAAATCAGAACAGCGATGCTGGCAATGTGCTTGTGCACATTGGTTGCAATACAGACAGATTGTTTAGGGCGGTGAGTGGCCATGCAAGCTATCCATACACGCGCTTTCCTCATCCAGTGCGTCCAGTTGCAGATAGTCATGCTCTGGATCACGCACCAACAAACTCTGACGTTCCAGGTAGCGGCCAATGCGCTGACTGAGCCGTTGGAGCACTGCTTGCAGTTGCGTCGTGGTCGGCGCGGGCACACAACGAAATACGGGCGCGGCATTGCTTTCGCTGATCACATACACGCCGTCGAGAAACAGCATGTGCAAGTGGACATTCAGTTTCAGCGCGCTGCCAAAGCGCTGGGTCAAGGTCACTGCGCCGGTGGTCGCGGTGGCGCGGCTGAGGCCGGCTTGCTTGATAAGCTGTGCAGCAATACTTCGATAAACAATCCGCAGCACGCGACCCATGACTTGCGGCTCGCGGGCGAATAGAAATCGCAAGGGATACGGCACAGTCCTCGTCATTGCCTCACTCAATTACGCGAGGCGCTCGAGCTTTAACGAAGAGGCGTTACGGACGTCACCTTGATCGACGTCGATTGCGTAAATAGATCAGCTCACCGATTACGGCTGTTGCGATCAGCGCGCTATTGGTCGCGAAAAACACCCAGTTTTTTAGCATCAAACTATATGTCGTAAAGCCAATCGATGCCACCAATTGGCCGATGAACAACCATCGCGACACACCTTCCACTTCTTCTGATTTCCATTGGCTGTAGACCTGTCGTCCCAAAGTCAACAGTAAAATCGCCGAGCTAGCCCAACCTATGCCATTTGCGACGTTGTCGTTCACGGTATCAACACTACCTTGCGGTAATCCGCTTCTTTTCTTGTTGAAGATTTTATATCCCGCGTCCGCTTCGGGCAGCTTGGTACGCACACGTTGCGCCGTGATGGTGTCTTGAACCTGCTGCATACTGTCGTTAGTCGATTAAACCTAGCAACACATCGTCGGAAGACGACCCTCATTGGGGCGGGTGCTCCGAAGAGAATTAGCATCAAAATAATTTGTCAGAGCAGCAGAGCGGTTTCAGCGACGCGGCTGCTAAGCAGTTGCGCAATCTCGTTGTGCGCTACCGGCTGGCTGAAGTAATAGCCTTGCCCTTCTGGACAGCCCTGTGCTTGGAGGTAGGCGAGTTGTGCGGATGTTTCCACACCTTCAGCTACTACTTTCATGTGCATGCTTTTGCCCATGTTAATGACCGCACTCACGATACTGGCGTCATCTGTGTCGTCAGTGTTGCCAAGATTGCATACGAATGATCGATCAATCTTTAGACTCGTAATAGGAAAGCGCTTGACGTAGCTGAGGCTGGAATATCCCGTACCAAAATCATCAAGCGCCAATTGCACTCCCATCTCCTTGAGCGCCCGCAACGTCGAAGCGGTGACCCGCTCATCCTGCATCAAAAAAGTCTCCGTCAGTTCGAGCTCCAGGCACTCAGGCCTCAAGCCCGTCTCCAGCAATATAGCCCGCACCGCCGTCACGAAATCATTAGCACGCAATTCCACGGCAGAGGTATTGACGGCGATGGACACCGATGGCAATCCCGCATCCTGCCATGCACGCGCCTGACGACAGGCTTCATGCATCACCCATCTGCCTATCGGCACAATAAGCCCACTTTCTTCCGCAATCGGTATGAACTGAGCAGGCAGCATCAGCCCGTGCTGCGGATGCTGCCAACGGACCAGCGCTTCAACGCCTACAATCTTGCCGCTATATAAATTTAGTTTCGGTTGGTAATGCAATACAAACTGCTGCTGTTTCAATGCCAGACGTAAGCCGCTTTCGATCGATTGGCGCTGCACCGCGAGCGCATTCATTTCAGCCTCGAAGATTTGGCAATTATCTCGGCCACCCTCTTTGGCGTGATACATGGCAAAATCAGCATTCTTCATTAAGGTGTCTGCGTCTATGCCGTCATCAGGATAGACTGCAATGCCGATACTGACCGTGAGATGCAAATCGTGCTGGTCGATACGGTGCGGCGCACGCAGCGCGATCAACAATTTTTTCGCAATGATCTCCGCGTCCTGTGACTGATTCAACTGTGAAAGCAGGATCACGAATTCGTCACCGCCTTGTCGACTTACGCTGTCCGAGGCACGCACACCAGCGCACAAGCGCTGTGCGACCGACTGCAATAGGCGGTCACCAATGGCGTGACCCAGCGTATCGTTGACATGCTTGAATCGATCCAGATCAAGGAATAACACCGCCAGTTTTTTCCACTGGCGAGCCGCCATCGCCATCGCCTGATTTAGCCGATCGCTAAACAGACTGCGGTTAGGCAGGTCGGTGAGGCTATCGTGCTGCGCCAGGTAAGACATACGCAACGACATGGCTCGCGCCACACTCACATCATGAAATACCATGACTGCGCCAGTCACCTGGCCTCTGCGATCATGAATAGGCGCGGCGGAATCTTCGATGGCGGCCTCGATGCCGTCACGCCGAATCAATACGCAGTTTGGCGTGAGGCTCACCGTCCTATTTTCACGAATCGCCCTCGCCATGGGATTCGGCGCGATTTCTCGTGTGATGGCATCAATGAGATGGAACACGTCCTCCAATGGATGTCCCACTGCTTCGGCACACGACCAGCCGGTTAAGCGTTCACCGACGACGTTGAGGTAGGTCACTTGTCCCCGTTCGTCGGTGCTAATCACCGCATCGCCGATGGAATTGAGCGTCACCTGAGCGCGTTCCTTCTCATCGAATAAGGCCGCAACGTTAGCGGCCCGTTCGATCATGCTGCCGATTGTCTTCGGCAGCGAGTAGTTGTCTAGGCGCTCTTTGAGCAGATAATCCTGGGCGCCACGCTGTACTGCCAGCTTGGCAACTTCCTCATCCTCAGCAGCACTGATGATGAGGATTGGAATGTGTGGTGAGGCCTGAAATAGCCGATCGAATGTGGCAATGCCATCGCTATCAGATAGGAACAAGTCTGTTAGTACAGCGGCGATGTTGTGGGTATTGCGCTTGCACTCATTGGTTAGTCGTTCCACACCTTCGGAGCACAGTTTGACCCATTCAATGGTAAAAGCGTCATTAGTTGAGCCGAGCAATGCCTCGCGAGCAATTTTGGCGTCTACCGGATCGCCTAGAATCAACAATATCGATTGAGACATGAGCTTTCCCTCCACTTCCCTTTTAGCTAAGCATGCTGCTCGCTACCCGATTAGGTAGGTTGACTGTGCCGTTATCCGTTCGATAGCGAACATATAGTTAATGTCATCGCACCGATGATTGGGTGATGCAGTTATTCGTAATCTCAAATGACCCATCGCGGTACGGCCTAAGCGATTCCATCGATACGCCGTCGACTGCGGCTATACTGTCAGCACAATTATTGGTGGCGTTTTGCAGGGATCGATTTTGCAGATGGATGTTTAACCATGCTCGACTGGATCAAGTCGCAACCAACTAACGTCACCACGATGGTGAAATCACGGTGCTAGACCGAAACGGCGTCGAACAGCGCTCTTGTGAGTGTTACGGCGTAGTAAAAAAAGAAAGCGAGCGTTTGCTTCTCCGCACTGCAGCGACGTTGTAAGGCGTGAATCCGTCATCCAGTTCGGTACTTCTCGCTCATCTCACTCTATCCGATTGCCGCCAGTACCTATGGCTAAGTCCACGGATAGAGCGCAGAGATGAAAATATACTGATGATTGCCGGTCGTGTTGGGAGAGCCGTGTAATACCGACCCAAAATCGGCCGGGCAGCCGATTCAGATTATTCTCAGGGAGAAATACGTGGAGAAAACATGGAAATTACTCAATTCGCGATGAAGAAACAGAGAGCGCATACCGATGCGAGTCTGGGGGCCGAACGTGCTGCAACGGATTCAAATGAGAGTCAGTCTGAAGCAGCCATACAGCGAGGGCTGGACGATCTTATTGAGCATGACCGACTCCTGGCTGATACGCGCCTGTTAATGCGCCGCGTTAGTACCGACAGTGCTCTGGCCCGCGACCGATTGGAGTCGCCCTCTAAGGAAGTAGGCAGCGTGATGAAGGAGCGTCGTATTGCTGATGAAGGGAAAAGAACCGAGCGCGAAGACATGGACGCCCACGTACAGGGCGATCGACACCGTTCCGACGTTATTATCGATACTGAGAGAAAGAAGCAAGAGCTTCACCGGGCTCAACTTGAAGTGCATCGACAAGACACCAATGACCAACTTTCATCGGAGCGACATGATTCTGACGAAGCCGTGATTGCTCTAGGTCATACCAAGGACGCACTCGCGCTATCTGAGGGACAACAGGGGCGTTATGGCGACGTGCTGGGGATAGTGGCTCATGATCTACGTAGTCCACTGATGGTCATCGCGTCGGGCGCGGCAGCCATCGCCTCGGACCCGCTAGATCCCTCAACTCAGAAGGTCGCGCAGCTGATGACGCAAGCAGCGGCGCGCATGGAGCGATTAGTCGCGGATCTTCTCGATGCGATGCGAATTCAATCAGGAACGCTGCGTATCATGAAGCAGCCCCAAGGACTCGACGCGCTGTTGAGTGAAGTGCTCAAGACGTATGAGCCCTTGTTTGCGAGTCGCCAACTGACTTTTACCCACGATATACCGACTGCGGCCGTCGTCGTGTCATTCGACTACGATCGCATCGTGCAGGTGCTCTCGAACTTGCTCGGCAACGCAATGAAGTTCACGCCCCTAGGGGGAATGGTGACCCTGCATGTGCAGCAGCACGCCCACCACGTTGAATTCAACCTGAGCAACAGCGGACCCGGTATCCCTCCAAGCGACTTACCGCATATATTTGAGCGGTTCTGGCAAATCGACAACCATGCGCGCCGCGGTCTCGGCTTGGGGCTCTACATTTGCAAAACAATCGTAGAGGGGCATGGCGGCACCATCGCGGCCGAAAGCGAATTGGGTAAGGGAACGACGATACGATTCACCTTGCCCATGAATTGACTATTTGATTTTGCAACCTAGTCTCCGCGTCAGGCTGTGGTTTTCAGTCCCGATAAGACTGCTAGCCAGGGCCTTTCTTCGGTACCGAGTCTGCTAGGCGTAAAGTAGCCACTCGAACGGTTGGTGTCGGGAGAGTTGGAGTCGACGCGCGACTGACCGGTGTGGGCCGATTTCGACTTAGATCAGCATTGCTCGATATCGGACGCTGACAGTGCTAGCGGCTGCCCACACACCGGCGCCGTCAACCCACGTAGAAACATCTACCACACACTGTGAGCCGGCACCGACCCGCGATTGCCACGCTTTCCGATTGGCCGCGTCACATCACTGGAGCATGCTGAGCGCTGTGAACATTTCAGCGAGGTTCTCGCATGGAAACTCACAACACTTTTTCGCGCGGCTATGTGCTTGCACATCGCGATGTGTACGAGGATCCCGACGAGCCGGACATGCTGCATCGAAATGCAGTGATATGGACGCTGCATCCTGAAAAGTTTTCCCCGCGGGGCAATGCACGGATTGTCCAGCATAGCTTCATCGTTCTCGAACCACCCGATGTCATTCCGTTTGCTTTCACTCTCTTCAATTGCATGCCCATTGCCGGCCAATGCATTTTCGATTCGCTGGAAGCAGCACAGAACAGGTTGAATGAACTGGGCGTGCCGCACGCGCAGGTGGGATTCAATCCGATCAAATAAATTAGTTACCGAGGCTGTCATGAATAATCCATCGTTCGCCAGTTGTATTGAAGTGTGTAACGAATGTGCGGTCGCCTGCGATATGTGTGCTTCTGCCTGCCTGATTGAACAAGACATCGACAAGATGCGCCGCTGTATTGCCTTCGATCTGGATTGTGCCGCGATCTGCCGCACCGCGAGTTCCTTCATGGCGCGCAATAGCGAACAGGCGCAGCAACTCTGTGTCGTATGCGCGCATATCTGCGAACTATGCGCCACCGAATGTGAGATGCATGACATGGATCATTGCCGTGAGTGCGCTAAGGCGTGTCGCGCCTGCGCCGACGAATGTCTGAAAATGGCGGGCAAGCCGCATATGGGACAGCGGATGGCAAGTGAGGCTCGGGCTAATCAGTAGCGAACACTTATCGTCGCTGTGCATACGAGCTGAATGGAGCACTCATGATCAACCGCAAAAAGAAATGGTCGCAACAGGTCACCGAACACAGCGACGCCATGACGCTGCAACACGGTGTGTTCGCGCAACGCGATCCGAAAAAAATCGCCGCCTCGCTCAAACGTTCGGCACAACACAGCAAACGCTTGAAAGGCACGCCGTTTCAATCGACCATGTCGATGTTGAATTTCTATGTGAATCGCGCCGGTCAACAGTTAAGTGATACGCAACGACGCAAGCTCGAATTGGCCAAGAACGAGCTGCGGCGATTGTTTGATCGGCCGGTTCGAGTAACGAAGACCAGTGCTCATAAGCAGCGCGCGCATCATTGACGAAGCGAGTTTAACCGCCCCACCCTTCCCTCCCCCGCGAGCGGAGGGTGAAGACGCGATGAAGATAAAGATGCGCGGCTTCCCTCCTCCGCTCGCGTGATGGGATGGACTCCCCCTGGTTTTGAAGGTGCATCATGTCACCTGCTGTACTCATGTGGTGTGGGTGTCAGCATCAACCAGAAGGAGTCCTGTCATGCATGCTAATACTGTGGCGGTCGA